>Ga0155621_117_pt1 | contig 47429 bp, 51 predicted proteins | sample RifCSPhighO2_12_FD_107278 | JGI IMG/M metagenome (GOLD analysis project Ga0155621, IMG submission 107278) | Candidatus Yanofskybacteria bacterium RIFCSPHIGHO2_12_FULL_44_29b
CAAAATATCTAATTCGTGCTAAAATTCAATTAATACACTATGAATGTACCCGAATTTATTGATCCGGGTAAAATAATTTCGCAAATCGGTATTACCGAGGGTCTTTTTGTTTCGGACTTCGGCTGCGGCAGCGGCCATTTTTCAATATTAATGGCCCGAGCCGTCGGACCCAATGGTCGCCTGGCGGCCGTTGACGTTCAGACATCCGCGCTGGAAAACGTAAAAGAACAGGCCAAAAGAGCCGGACTCGACAACGTCGCCTTTATTCATGCCGATTTGGAAGTACCTGGCAGCACAAAACTGCCCGATTCATCGCAGGATTTAGTTTTAATGCGCAATGTCTTATTTCAGTCGCAAAAGAAAGAACAAGTGATGAAAGAGGCGCTTCGAGTTTTAAAAACAGGTAGCCGGCTTGCGGTAATCGAATGGAAAAAAGGAGCGGGAGGATTCGGTCCGCCTGACAATATTAGGACTGACGAGGCAGAAATTGAAACCTTGATTCAAAATCTTGGTTTTGGAATTCAAAACAAGATTGGCTCTGACGACTATCATTTTGGTTTTATTGCCGTAAAAAAATAAATTGGAAAATAAAAAACTGCTATTAGTTCTCGGCGCCTTGATATCGGTTACGGTTGTAATCGTTATTGTTTTGATTTTACGGGGTCTCGGAGGGGGCGGCGTGAATAACGCGTATATTGAATTTTGGGGGACATTTGATTCCCCTGTTGTTTATGAAGCAATCATCCGTGATTTTGAAGCCCAGCACCAAGGCGCAAAGATTGTATATAGGCAGTTTCCATATGAGGAATACGAACAGAAACTTCTAAATAGCCTGGCCGCTGGGACCGGGCCGGATTTGTACATGATTCACAATACGTGGCTGCCCAAGCACGGCGATAAATTAAAACCTTTGCCTGAAAAAATCGACGACTTGAAAGAACCCCTTCTGACCGTGCAGAATTTGAAAAGAGATTATGTCGATGTCGTGTTTAATGATTTTGTGTATTCAAATCAAATATACGCCTTGCCTTTGTATGTCGATACATTGGCCTTGTATTACAACAAAGACTTATTCAACACAGCCGGAATAACCGGACCGCCGCAAACGTGGGAAGAGTTTAATCGGGACGTGGAATTACTGACCAAACTGAATTCCGCCGGCGACATCCTGCAATCCGGCGCGGCCATGGGCACGGCTCGGAATATAAACCGGTCAACGGACATATTGCAGGCGCTCATGATTCAAAGCGGTGTGCCCATGACCAATGCCGACAAGACTCAAGCCATATTTGAAAGGAGTGCTCAAAGCCTGGATATCGGCGAGAGGACATTGCAATTTTTCACCGACTTTGCCAATCCGGCAACCCGCGTTTACGCCTGGAATGACAGGCTTCATTATTCCGTTGACTCCTTCATAGAAGGGTCTTTGGCGATGATGCTGAATTATTCCCATCAGGCCGATATTATTAAATCAAAGAATTCAAGATTGAATTTCGCGATTGCGCCGATGCCCCAAGCCAGCCTGACGGATATCAAGAATTTTGCCAATTATTGGGGAGTGGGCGTAGCAAATAAGTCGCAAAATTCCGATTTAGCCTGGCAATTCGCGGCATATCTGACATCCAAGGAAGGCGCGACGCAATATTTGAATAATACGGGCCGTCCTTCGGCCAGGCGGGATTTAATTGATCTCCAAAGGAGCGATGATGAGGTCGGGGTTTTTGCTGTTCAGTCATTGACGGCGAAATCTTGGTATCAAGTGGATAATGTCGCCATAGAAAAAATATTTGCCGACATGATAGAAGACATATATTATCGGCGCTCTTCTATTAAGGAAGCCCTGCGTAACGCCGAAACGAAAGTTAACGTCCTGATGCAGAAATGATAAAACGACCACTCATATATCTTTTTCTGGCTATCGGCATATTTTTTTCGTTTGCGCCGGAAGCTAAAGCCGCTTCTTGCACTTTCACTGGCACGAATTGGGGGAAAGAACCAGCTATTGGCTATCTGGAAGAAAAAATTGCTTTTACGGTTTCGGGCAGTCCGGAATGCGGCGGCAAAACCATCAGGGCTAATTTTTATACCAAGGGCTTGAGTGAAACGAAAATCACCGAAGTGCTGACCGTTGCCAATCCTGTCAACGGCTTGACCGCTAACACGGTCACATTCCGAAGCCGTGATTTGATTACCAGAAATGGCGATCAATCCGTCTATTTTAAGGCTTATCCCGAAGGCAAACCAGAAAATGCCATAACTTCGTCAATATTGACGTTAAAGCTTCAAACCGCGCCGGCCACAAACAATTCAGCACAGCCCAACAGTGGATCGCAGACTCAACCAACCCAGAATCAAGACTCTTCAAAAGCAATAAAATCAAGTGTTAGCTGGTGGCCGATTGTTCAGTGTGGTCTAAATACCAAAGTTACATATACGGATAGTAATGGAGTTGTTCATGATTACTCCAAGCCCTGTCAGAGGTGCGATCTATTTAAATTAGCCAAAAATCTGATTGATTTCATAATGTTTGGCCTGATTCCTCCGATCGCAGTGATATTGTTTACATGGGCCGGTTTTCTCATTCTTATCAGCGGCGGACAAGGAAAGGGGTATACGCAAGGTAAAACAATATTTCGCAATACCTTTTTCGGGTTCCTTCTGATTATGCTTTCCTGGGTTGTGACGAATACGATTATCCGCAGTATTGCCACTGATAACGTGGCCAATAACTGGTGGCAATTTGAGTGCCAGGAAAAAGAATTGTTCGGCGCTGCGGAGGCGACAATAGAGCCGGAAGCAAAACCGGGCGAAGAAAAAGAGCCCCAAGCCTGTTTGTCGCAAGGGGAGCAAAGCAACCTTTGCAATTTAACGGCCGTCGCTTGTTCAAATTCAAAATGCGGCCAATACAAGAGTTTGGCGGACAAGTATGCGAGCGGAGCGGCCACCGCCAATCTCCTGAAGGCAATAATGGTAAGCGAATCGAGCTGTGACATATCAAAAAGCACGGCTTCTTCGTATGGCCTTATGATGCTTAGTCCCAATTCCATAACTCCGTCCATGAAAACTGATTGCCAAATTAGTGGAGACGTGACCCCGTCGTGGCTTATGAATCCGGCCAATGCCGATAAAAGTGTTTGCTTGGCCGCCAAGTATATTAACTCGCTGACGGGCACTTGTGGTACAAGCGCTCGCAATCTTGCGGCGGGGTATAACGGCGGCATTGATGCTTGTAATAAAAGCGTTGATTGCGCCGGAGAAACAAGCTGCGATGGAAGCCCGACTCGGAAATGGGAATGCCTGTATGATGATAAGGCGCATACGATATGCAATAAAGACAGGCCCAATACCAGCTACGCCGAGACCAGATTATACGCACCGAAGGTTGCGTATTGCGCGGCTAATCCCGGATTTTAATCATGACAATAGCCGATGAAAGAATAATAGAAGATTATTCCCAACCGAGTATTTCCGTGGAACCGGTCGCGTCTTCGGCGCCCGTTCAGCCGGGCGGAATTGCGAATATTTGGCTTTCGATAATATATATAATATTAGGCGTTTTAATAATCGGAGTTTGGATGTTGATGCGCAGAAGGAAAGCAAGTTCTTATAGTAATTTTCCGCCGTCGGGTGGGGATAACAATCCTACTCCATAAATTTAAAAAGACTTATACTTAAATTGATGAGAAAATATCTGTTTCTGTTTTTATTTGTAACTCTAAGCGTGTATCCGTTTAAAACCGATGCTGTTAGCAGTATTTGCACTGATCCGAAAGTATATGATTTACAGCTTCAAATTTCCGCGCCTGAAGGAAAGGCAGATTCTCCGGTAACGCTCGAAGGAAAATTTAAATGGCTGGATAACGCTGATAATTTTTGTCTCACTTATAGCTTACGATTTGATTTTGGATATATTACGAAGAGCGGAGGCTATGATACTTTACCCAAGGGTGAGATAAGCTTCGGCCAAGCCGGCAGAGATAAGTATGTATCCAAAACAATCACAGTTAAACCGTCAGATCTGTTTTTTAGTTCAATCTTAACAGATGGCTACACTATCACTTTTAAATTAAAAGTAGAAAATGATGCTGCTGTTGGTGGGGACTTGAATACTCCTACTTTCCCACAAACCATAAAAAGATACACGATTAATAGCAAAGGAACCAGCGGAGGTCCGACATCATTAGTTTGGGCGTGCGTTGCCAAGGATGGCGTTTATGCATGCAGCCCCGGAAATAAATCTGATTTATCTGACACGCCGGCTTGCAAGGGTCTGGAAAAAAGTGCCATCAGAGTTGAAAATCAAAATTGCGGCAAGCCCGCCAGCAGTGTTACCCAGTCTGGTGTTTCGGGAAAATACGAATTCTCGGTTCCTAATTTCATAAAAGGCGGGCCGGAGACAATACTGGATTTAATCAAAGTGATTCTGGATTGGCTTATTAAGATAGCAATCCCGATTGCGGTCATTATGATAATTTACGGCGGCCTCTTGTTCCTGTATGCTGGCCAAAAGCCCGAACTGGCTAAAAAGGGGAGGGCCATTGTAACATATGCCGTTCTTGGCCTTGCCATCATATTCATAGGCGGCGGATTTATAACATTGATTCAAAGCGCTTTGGAAGCAGCCGGCGGCGCCGGTAATCAAATCAATTCTAATGGTTCAAATGCAAATCAAGAACCAATTGACGGTCTGCAATAATATGAAAATATTTAAAACAATTTGGGCTTCCGCGTTCTTGTTTATTGCCGATTCGGTTCACGCGGCAGTAAATGTCAACGGCTCGGAATTGCCGGGTTATAACTTAACGATTCAGGCTGTATTTGGTATCATTACCATGGTCGCTTGCTGGATTTCCCGTTTCGCACTGATTGCAATGGTTGTAGCCATAATCTGGTACGGCATGAGATTCATGATTGCCCAGGGCAATCCGAAGCTTCTGGAAAGCGCCAAGAAAGGTTTCTGGAACGCGATAATCGGCATAATTATAATCATGGCCACTTATACGATAATCGCCACAATCGGAAACGCGTTTGATGCCAACTACAGCGTGATTCCGTTAAGCTGCCCCTCATTTTAATGACCAGGTATTTAGCCAATTTACCGGCCGGAAAGCCGATTACGGTTCAGGAAGTCAATTCCATTGTTCATTACTTGGCCGACTTCCTCATAATCATCAGCCTTGTGCTGGCAGTGATAATGCTGACAATCAGCGGCATCAGATATATGACCGCCGCGGGCAGTCCTGATAGAATTAAAAAAGCGCAAGCGACGCTAAAGAACGCAATTATCGGAACGTTTATCATAATGGGAACGGGAGTGATAATAAACACGATTTATGGGATTGTTACTCGAAATTTTTTCTGCAGAGTGGGATTTGGGGGCATATGCATATTTTAATTTAGATGATTAAATTTATTTTTTATTCAGGAAGGGAGGTGGGGGTATGAAGTTGATGAAAATGGCATACGGAGCTGGAATAGCGGCGTCTTTGATTTTACCCATAATAGCTATGGCGGCGTTGCCGAATCCGACACCGGCTGTGTCGGGAACAGGATTTACACTGTCTGAAGTTGAAGGATTAATCAGACAGATAGCCCAGTTCTTAATTGTGGTTTCGGTCATAATCGCTGTCGTGGTGATAATATACGGCGGTATCCGCTGGATGTTGGCCAAGGGTGATCCTAAAGAAGCCAAATCAATTGTTTGGAATGGTATTGTCGGCGCGGCGATAGTTTTGGCCGTTGGCGTAATCTTACAGACGATTGCCGGATTAGTGACGCGAAATTTCTTCCGATAGTTTTATGGTTCGAAGAAAAGTCAAATACCGCCGTTGGCGGTTTTGATTTGGTATAATCAGAATATGGTCATTTGGCTTCAACTGATTGTGCTGGTTTTGGAAATTGTCGCCCTCCTCCTCATTATTTTTATTTTTGTTTCCGGAATACATTCAGTCATGGCTGGCGCGCCGTTTGTGCCCATGAAAAAGTCAGTCATCAAAAATCTGCTGGTTTTCGGCGAATTGAAAGCCGGCGACGTGTTCTATGATTTGGGCAGCGGCGACGGCAGAGTTTTAAGGACAGCGTCGGAATTTAACGTCAAAATCGCAAAAGGTTATGAAATTGCCCATTGGCCGTATTTAATGTCCGTCTATTTAAATCGCAAAAAGAAAATGAAAAATGTTGAGATTAAACATGGCAACAGTTTCAATGCCGACTTGTCAGACGCTGACTTTATTTATCTCTATCTTTTTCCGCCGCTAGTAGACAAGCTCGCCGGAAAAATCGAGAAAGAAGCCAGGGCCGGCGCCAAAATTCTGTGTCCGGCTTTTTCCGTGGATACGAATAAACACCCCAGATTCAAATTGAAAAAAGAGGCCAAATTTGATACGATGGCTACTTATTTGTATGAAGTTATATAGGGCGAGTGGCGGAACTTGGTATACGCGCAGCGCTTAGGACGCTGTTCCCAAAAGGATTGAGAGTTCAAATCTCTCCTCGCCCACAAAGATAAATTTTTCAATCATTTGTGCTATAATAATTGTGAAAAGCTGGTCGACTTTTTCACTTAGATCTAACCTAAAAAATCATGCAACAACTTAATCCAAAAGCGGTCTGGTTATTCTTCGTTAGTTTAGTTTTTCGTGCGTTTATTCCAATCATATTTCTGAGCATTTATATTGCAGCAACCCTGAGTGATATCGGCGAGGTTCTTGATAACGGTAGCGAGTTTTCATTTGGTTTTTTAAATTGGCTGTGGGTTATTATTCCAGCATTTCTTGTCTTGTGCTTCATCTGGGCTAAACTCAAGTACCACTTTTATCGCTACGAGTTGACTGACGCTGGTTTTCGCAAAGAGCTAGGAGTCATCTATAAAAAGTATGTAACTATTCCCTACGACCGCATTCAGAATGTTGATATTTATCGCGGCATCTTGGCTCGCATGCTTGGATTGTCTGATCTTAACATCCAAACGGCCGGAATGAGCGCAACAGTTGGAAGATATGGCATGTCCGGTGGCGGCTCTGAAGGACGCTTGCCAGCGCTCTCTCGAGAAGTAGCCGAGCAGCTTCGCGACGAGCTTATTCAGCGAGCTCGACAATCTAAAAATCAGGGACTCTAGTTATAACGAGTCATCCACTACTCTAACGGATTCTTTTCTAGGGGATACAAAAGAGGAGAACGGTAAATTGAATTAAAACGTTCCTCTTTTTTTGTGCCATCGGCGTAGGATATGGCGCGTGTAAAGTATGCTTTCATGGAGCCGTCGCTGGCTTGGTCATACAGGACCGGCATTGATACTTGAACTATTCGGTTGTTTTTTCCGCCGTATATCTCAAAAGATATTTTGGTCCCGCTTATTGCCGACTGCATTATCACGTAACCTCCGGTATCGTTTTTAAATCTTAAATCGGTAACGCCGGGATATATAGTGGCATCGAATCCCTGCGGATTATAGTATTGAACAGGGAAAGCGTGGGGCCGGCGCTCCAGAATGGGAAAACCGGCGGCGATGGCGGCTCTGAAAAGGGTCGTTGAAACCTGGCATATGCCGCCGCCGTATTCGTAAACGAGCTTCCCGCTTTTTATAACCTTCTCCGCCGCGTAGCCGCCCGTGGCTTCAACTTCGCCCAATACGTTGTTAAAAGAAAATTCTTCCCCGGGTTTTAATATCAGGCCGTTATATTTTGCCGACGCGATTTTGATGTTCAAAAGTCTGCCTGCGCTAGAGCCGGCGAAGTCTGATGTGCCGGTGGCTAAAAGCGTGTCAATGCCGAGTGAGTTTATTTTTTCGAGTGTAATTTCGGGTTCGATTTCGTCCACAATCAGAGAAATCGGATTTTTATTTTCGATGAGGCCGTCTACGATAGCGGCGGCCGATTTATCAATGTTAAGCCTCCGGCCCGGAGAATGGGCCAGAAAAATTTCAGCCCGATTGTTTAAAAACGTAAATCTGGCATTGACCGGTTCCCGATTTATATTCGGGGCGATAGAAATTAAATAATCTTCCACCTTGTCCGTGCTGACCCTGACATCTTTTTTGCCGGTCCAGAATCTGATGTATTCTTCGAGCATTTCCCCAACTTCCTTGTTTTTTAGTTTAATCGTTTTATCGTTCGCTATAAGTTCGAAATTTTGGTTTTTGGATTCGCTTAAAACCGGCTCAAATTCCTTTGCGCTTACAATCGGTCTTTGCGATCTTAGCTCGTAGATGTATATCCCGTATCCCAGCCAAAGGAGGAGAAATATAAAAACACCGGCGAACATCAACCGGTAGACGACACTGAGTAATTTATTTCGGGGCGGGCGCATTAACCGGATATTTTAATTTTTTTTGTCTTAATTCTTTCAAGCTTAGGAAGGCGGATTGTGAGAAGGCCGTTTTTGACGCCAGCCTTGGCGCCGTCAGAGTCAACGTCAACAGGCAAAATGATGGAACGAGAGAATCCGCCCCAGAATAACTCCTGATGATGATATTTTGATGTTTTTCTTTCAAACTCGGCATGACGCAAACCCCGGATAGTGACCATGTCCTGAGTCACGGATATGTCGATGTCTTCTGAACTGGCGCCGGCGACGGGGGATTGAATTATAATTTCGTCGTCTGTTTCCACGACGTCAACGGTTAACTGGCCCTCCTGTTTGGGTTTCGTTTCTTTTTTCGATGTCAGCTGCGCCTCGTAATTGTCATCAAGTTCTAACATGCTGTAATTGTATCAATTATATATTTGTTATGCCAGACGGATTTCTTCGGAAATATTCTGGCTTCTGTCTCGGGATCGCTGGAATAAGATGGAAACAAGAAGAGATAAGCCGACTAGCAGGCCGGTGGCCATTGCCAGTCCGGCCGTTTGATTTTCGGTTGTGGCCAGGAAGATGTTGAACACGAAGTGAAAGAAGGTGGCGAATACGATGCCGCCGAATATGAATTTACGGCGGTGCCGGACCGAAAACCAAGCCAAGGCGAGGAAGTAGCCCGTAACCGCCGAAGACAAGGCGTGCAAAAGAGTGGCGCCAGTGAAGCGCAGGGCCAATACGCCAAGAGTTACATTTATTCCGTCAGGAATTGTCTTAAACAGAACTAGAATATTTTCTATGGCCGCGAATCCTAATCCGGCTGTAATCATGTATATCATCGCGTCAACGGGTTCGTCGAATGAAGGGTGTTTGATTGCCACCGACCAGACAGCGACGAATTTTACGATTTCTTCGACAAGAGCGGCCCACAAAAAGAAACCAGCCGTATTTGCCTGGAAAAAATACAGCGAGGAGATATTATTGAAGGCCAACTGCAAAAATACGGCAATGGGGGATATGATTATGCCCATTAAGAAAACCCGGCCGATTAGAGATTTCGGCTCGGGATGGCAATCACGACGATAAAAGTATATGAGCCAAATGATGCTCGGCAGTAATCCCAAACCGACCAGCAGTCCGTAATTCAAAAAAGATGATTCAGTCACTTATTTATTTTAGCACAGGCCAAGGCTCAATGAGAAGAAGTTTTTTGTCTTCAATCGGAATTTTGGAATATATTTCTTCGGTCAAAAAAGGCATAAATGGATGGAGCAGTTTAAGGCAGTTTACCAGAATATACATGAGAGTTTCTTTAGTTTGGGCATCATCAAGATTTTTCGTTTCCTCGATGTATTTGTCAGCCAAATCATGCCAGATAAAATCATATGTAACATGAGCGGCTTCGCCGAATTCGTAACTTTCAACATGATTTGTCACTTTGAGAATCGTATCCTCAAGTTTGACGATAATTGGAAGGCCGTGGCTTTTCGGTTCGACTTTATCATCCCCGATTTTCATTAATATGTATCGGGATATATTCCAAATCTTATTAGCAAACTTCTTGCCCATTAACATCGTTTCCTCTCCGAATTTCATGTCCTGTATGCCTGTTGTCTGATATGCCAAACCGAATCTCAATGCGTCCGCTCCATATCGGTCTATGAGATCCAAAGGGTTAACGCCGGTGCCCAAGGACTTGGACATTCTTTTGCCGTCTTTTGTTAGTATTGTCGGGTGAATCACAATGTCTTTGAACGGCATCTTCCCTGTTAATTCGATGCCCGAAAATACCATCCGGGCTATCCAAAGATACAATATGTCACGGGCGCTTGTGATGTATTGAGTTGGGTAAAAAGAATTATAATCATCCGTTTTTTCCGGCCAGCCCAGCGCGGCAAAAGGCCATAAGGCTGAAGAAAACCATGTGTCCAGAACATCTTCTTCGCCTTCGATAGGAATTTTGTGGCCCCACCACAGTTGGCGCGATATGTTCCAATCGCGAATATTTTCAAGCCAAGATCTAACCGGCCCGGTCCAGCGCGACGGGTGGAATCGAATTTTCCCGTCATCCAGAGCCCGGATTGCCAGAGCGGCCAGGTCTTTCATTTTTAGAAACCACTGCTCGGACGGCAGGGGTTCGATTACGGAATTGCAGCGATCGCAGCGTCCGATATTATGCTCATATTTTTCCATCTTTTCCATTAAACCGAGATATTCCAAATCCTTAACGATTTTTTCTCTGGCTTCAGAAACTTTTAATCCCTCGTATCTTTTACCGGCGTTGGCGTTCATCCTCCCATGTCTGTCGATTATGGTCACCGAAGGTAAATCGTGTCTCTGGGCGATTTCGAAGTCGGTGACATCGTGAGCCGGGGTGACCTTGATGATTCCCGTTCCGAATTTAGGATCGACGGCGGCATCTGAAATAACTTTTATTTGAATCGTTTTTAATTTAGTTTCATTTTCATTTTCGTTATCAACCGATTGTATTTCCAAATTCTGATCCGTGAATTTTGAGTAGCGGGAATCATCGGGATGCACGGCCAAAGCCGTGTCTCCGAGTTTAGTTTCGGGGCGCGTCGTGGCCAGCGTGAATTGACCGTATTTTATGTAATAAAGAGTCGTAGTTTCCGGCACGTAGTTTACTTCCAAATCGGAAATCGAAGTTCCGCAGCGCGAACACCAATTTATAACCCTCTCCCCTTTATATATCCAGCCTTTTTCATAGTAATGCTTAAAAGCGGCTTCGACGGCTTTTTGATAGTCCGGATCAAGGGTGAATTTTGTTCGGGACCAGTCCACGGAAAGACCTAATTTTTTGAATTGGCCCAGAATCGTATCGCCATATTTTTCTTTCCAGGCCCACATTTTTTCCAGAAATTTTTCCCGGCCTAGATCTTGCCTTTTTACCCCTTCTTTGGCCAATTGTTTCTCGACGACGTTTTGGGCGCTGATGCCGGCATGATCTATGCCCGGCAGCCAGAGCGTACGGTAGCCCTGCATTCTTTTCATCCGAAATATTATGTCCTGGAGCGTATGTTCAAGGGCATGGCCCATATGAAGCTCCCCGGTAATATTGGGCGGAGCAATGGCGGCAACGAAATTACCGGCCTTGGCATTTTCTAAATTATCCGGATTAAAAAAACCGCTCTCCTCCCAGAGCCTGTAAATTCTGTCTTCCGTTTCTTTCGGATTGTACGTTTTGGATAAATCCACTGATCTGATAATACTAAAAGCCAAGGTTTGCGTCCATTTCCACCGACTGCCAGCTAAGCTGGCGTTTTGTTTTTTTCAGAGATTCGAAATATCCGGCGACGGCAATCATGGCCGCGTTGTCAGTCGTGTATCGCATCTCCGGTTGAGAATATTGCCAGCCGTTTTTGACGGCAATATGAGACAATTTTTCTCTTAGCATTTTGTTGGCCGAAACGCCGCCGGACAGGCACAGAGCTTTGATGCTATATTTTCTTCCCGCCGCTTGAGTTTTTTGGAGCAATACGTCTATGGCCGCATTTTGGAACGATGCGCATATATCTTCCTTGCGGAATTTAATTTTTTTGGCATTTAAATCTTTTAGAAGATACAGGACAGCGGTCTTAAGACCGGAGTAACTGAAATTAAAATCTTTCGATTTAATCATCGGTCGAGGCAGGGCATACTTAGCCGGGTCGCCACTCTCAGCCATTTTTGAAACGACAGGTCCGCCGGGATAACCCAAATCCAATAACCGCGCCACCTTATCAAAAGCTTCACCGACAGCGTCATCCAACGTCTCGCCGACGATTTCATATTTGCCATAATTTTTCATCAACACCAATTCTGTGTGTCCGCCCGAAACAATCAAATTTAAAGCGGGGAATTTAATGTTGCCGCCATTAAGCCAATTAGAATATATGTGGCCTTCCAAATGATTTATCCCGATAATTTTTTCCCCATATTTCCAAGCCAGAGTTTTTGCAAACATAAGCCCCACCAGAAGAGCCGGCCCTAGTCCGGGGCCTCGAGTTACGGCAATCAAATCAATTTCGCTCTGGAAGTTTTTTATTCCAGCTTCTTTTAGGGCAAGATTAAAAACATGGCTGATGTTTTTTACGTGCTCACGGGCGGCCAGATTCGGCACCACGCCCCCAAATTTTGCGTGCATTTTTACCTGTGAAGATACGACATTAGACAGAACGTTAAATCCGTTTTTTCCAGCGTCCAATACAGCCATTGCCGTTTCGTCGCACGATGTTTCTATGCCTAAAATTTTCTTCATAGATTAAAGATATTAACAAAGATTGTTGATTTTGGCTAACAAATATGGGACAATAGATATGTATCATGGCCCCGTCGTCTAATGGTTAGGACATGATCCTTTCACGATTAAAATACGGGTTCGATTCCCGTCGGGGCTGCCAGTTGAGATTTAGGATTTACATTTGGCTTAGAAGCCTCGAAAATCCAATGCAATTTAGGTGTTCCATTAAGAATATCATTGTAGGTTGGCATCTCCTCAAAGTAGAGGTTAGCCAAACCTTGTCGGATGTGTGAATCCTCTTGTTCTATAATGATTTCTCCTGGGTGTTCCATTAGATAGCGTGCCTGTTTGATAAAACCGCTTATATCGTCTTCTGTTATCTCAATCTTGGTTCTCTTGGTTCGGATATCCTTTATCTGTTGCTCAAGGGTTTCAACTTGTCGTTCTATCTCGGCAATAATAGCGGGGTTTTTAACTCTGGTAATGCCGTCTATCTTTGTAGCCATCTCGCTTTCCATGTCAGCGATGTGTTGGCTTATATCTGACGAACTGGATACGATTTCTTTCTGTTTTTCTCTGTATTTGTTAATGAGTGTAGCATGGAGGCTTTCCAGGTATTCTGGACAGAATTTAAGATTACGAAAGAAAGTATTAATAGTATCTTCAAACCTTACCTTATTTACCCCAATATATTTATGATTTCGTGAACAATGATATGTCGGAAAACCTTTGCCGGACTTACCTTTAGGACAACTGCCTACCATTGGCTTTTTACAAGTAGGGCAAAGAATAAACTTATAGGGGAATAGAGGATTGTCTTTATTCTTCCTTTTAGTCATGTTTGGATTAAAGTTTTCAATTATTTCTATAAACTCATCCTCTCCCTCTTTGATATACACCTTGCCATGGTTAGCCTGATTAAATAGGTCTATTGAAACTAATCCTTTCCATTGAGCCTTAACTGGTAAATTTCCAGTCCATTTTTCACACACCATACCGCAATAGATAGGGTTCCGAATTATTCTTTGTAATTGTTTTACGGTTAAGGGTATTCCGCCTCTTTGTCCGACTATCTTCTCTTTACCTTTATCCCACCTATTATTTACTTTTGTTCTAAAGCCTTCGGAGTTGAGAGTATCAATAATTTCAAGGTCAGATAAAGCATTGAGTGCCCTAAGTTCAAACATTCTAGTATAAAACTTGGAGCGTTCTGGATCAGGAACTTGGATTGTCCTCTTTTTATTTCCCACATAAACACGTTTATTAATATATCCATCATTGGGGACTCCAGTTTGATAGCCCTCCCTAGTGAGTTCTATTTGTTTTCCGATGGTTCTTATTAGAATATTGGATACTTCGTTTTTACTTTGGTTAGCAAGAACTAGTTCAGTTACCTCGCTAGGGGATGACTTGCTCCAATCATACTCAATTCCTAGATGTTCCAGGGCGTTCTTTGTTGGTTGAATTATGTGATAGGTATCAATTAATTCAACACCATACTTTGCCAATTCTCTTTTCATAGTTTCGTACGACAAAGTGCCGGCACGAGTAAATCTATCTATGCTTCTGATTATATAGTATTTTGCTTTGCCAGGATGGTCTGCGATAAAAGTAAGAGCCTCGTCAAAGTCATCTCTTACCCCTACTCTTCGAGATTGAGACCATTTTGTAACTAACAAAACTTCTGCACCTATTTTATCGGCAAATGAGCGATTTATTTTCTCTTGGTCTGATAAACTTTCTCCCTGCTGTGCCTGTTTAGGAGTGCTTACGGCACAGGCTATTATTGCACCTGGTTTTATGTATTTTGTAGTCATGTCTATTATCATTTTAGCATGGTTTTAGGCCATAAAACAGGTGTTTCTGTGGGCTGTTTAAACCTATCTTTATCCCTCAACCATTGCTTAAAAATTACCTCTGCTACTTTGTCTTCCAATTCTCTTAACTCTATAATTTTGTCCTCTGCCATCTTATTACCAAACTTACCTAACGACTTCCTAAACTCTTCTAAATTTATCACTTGGAACGCAATACTCTTTTTTCCGAGTAGTATTAACAATTTATTTAAAAATAAAAACGGTGTCCAAAGAAACTGGCGCGAAGGATAGTAGTCCTCGTGCCGATTTCTCTGAATCACCGTTTTTTCACCGACGATTAGAATCTTATTGAGTTTTACTGAATCTCTAGTGTTTATATAGTATAGCAGATTCTGGCTCACAAGTAAATATCCTTATCAACACCCCTAGGCAGGTTAAGGTTTTAATGGCTAGTTTTCATAGACAAAACCCGCCAGAAGGAGTATAATTGAACCAACAATTTAATTCGCCTAAACCCTACTCACACTAGGGCATGGCATAAAAACGTTCTACATATTAACCCCGTTATCAGGGCGTGTAGAACGTCATAAGCCGAAAGGCTTGTGTGGCATCCGCAAGGGTGCTCCTGGTGGCGGGTTTTGTGTTATGGAAAACAAAGTTAGTAGAGAATTAAAACTCTGTATCGGTATAATACTTCTTTATAGTGGCTATCACCCGTCTACTTATTGGGGAACGGCCAGGGCTGTGATGGGGATATTTTTAATAGTGAATTTATTACGGCAGTTTCGTAAATAAAAAACCAACCAAATATGAAAAAACATCTAAAAATCATAATTCCAATTGTCTTAGGGATAGCAGGTATAATAGTTGTTTATCAATTTGTAATAGTTTCAAGAGAAGAAGCAAAGAAATTAGAATCGGCAAGACAGGATGCATTTTTTAAATGTGATAAAAGATTTGATGTTGTAATGCAACAAATAAAAGGTCTGCCACAGTCAATGCTAGACGATATTATGTTAGATATTGAATTTAAGTGTGCTGTTGCCCAAACCTCTCAATTCAACATAGACAGCCCCCTACACTGCGATCTCGGAACCGATGGTCAATATCACGGCTTTGTCCATAATAGAGATAGTTATATAAATGGCTGTGTGATTTGGACAATGGATAAGTTGAGCCATTAATGAGTTTTATTAAGAAACACCAAGCATATTTACTTCTATCACTGGCCATATTAACCATTGGCTACTTTGTTTTTATTCAAGGCGAAGATGACGAGGATTTATTGGTGGATGGCTGGGTGTGTCCGGAAGAGGATGTAGATATAAACTTTACTCTGGCCTATATGAGCAAGGTGGACATGAATGGCGTGTTTAAAATAATTGATTTTCTGAAGTCACAAGGATGTGATATGGCCCTCCAGAAACTACAGGCAAGAATGTCGGCAGACATAGAAGCAGGTATAAGCCCAGGTTCACAACCTTAAAACCCTTTGCAAGGGGGTTTATAATAGCGTGAATGATATATCATTCTAACCAAGATTCTCTATATAGCCCCGTATTGTATCTGATAAGGCACTACGCAGGCCATATACGAGTATATGGTAGATAATTGTGGGCATGTGGGGTTATTTAGGGACAGTTTGGCCACTGGTAATTAGATTTAAAAGATAGTAAAATGAAGTAGTTATTAAATGATAATTTATGGAAGAATATAAAGATTTTAACGCTAGATTAAAGTTGCTGATAAGTAAGCGCAGGGACTTAATTGTAAATACTTTGTCTAATATATTTACGATGAGGTTAATTGGCAATAAAACTCATGGTGACTTAGCCGAAATAGGGATGGCCGAGTTTATCAATCAGTTTATGTATGATTTTAAAAGTATACATGTTGGAAAAGATCTTTTTCGTGCCAAAGAACGGGAAGAAGATATTGTGATTATTAATGAAGTTAAAAAAACACAATTTCCTCTTAGTCTAAAGGCGTATGGAGATGGGCCTCTACAACTTTCAACAGACTCTGATCAAAAGATGTTTCCATACCTTGAAACGCAGGGCAAGGATATTACGGACAAAAAACAAATTGCGGTCATATTTGCTTCACACGCATTTGCTGACTTCAATAACATAAATGTTATGCCTCTTATATACAATGAGAAAAAGAAGCAGTGTAACATTATGGTTTTTGACCATGAAAAAGCAATCAAGAACACAGCACGTATTTTTTATATAGGAAATGGCGAGAGTTTTAGGGATAAGAAAGCAGGCAAATCTAGAATGCACCCTATTTTTGTCTTTTTAGATGACAAGAATAACTATATTTGCGAAGTTCGTTATGGTGGTGCATCGGCAAATGCACTTCAAAGAGGTCTTTGGACAAATACAAAAAATGCCGTTTCGTATTTTGACAGCATCACAAATGGCTGGGTTGATTATTCACACAACCTCACACTAGTAAGACTGTTTAGTTTGGCATTGAACAGTACAGAGGAGAGCCATAAGAAAGCCAACATAATCTTACAAAAAGACATTAATAAGTTAAAGGAGGGATAATATGCAAAAAACTTTATTTAATGAAAAAGACTTCTCTGATATAAAAACTCAAGGGATTAAGTATGCTGGTTCAAAATTAAAAATAATCCCTTATATATTAGAAGTGATTAAGGGCTTAGAAGTTAAAACCGTATTAGATGGTTTTAGTGGTTCAACTAGAGTAAGTCAAGCATTTGCTCAAGCAGGTTATGATGTCACTTCTAATGATATAGCCCACTGGTCTGAAGTTTGTGCAAAGTGTTTCTTACTACACAACAAGGATAGGCAATACTATCAAAAGATACTTGACGAACTCAACTCTCTTAAGGGATATGATGGATGGTTTACGGCTCATTATGGTGGAGATGAAAATATGGAGAGGAAAATGCCGTTTCAGATAAAAAACACACGGAAACTTGATGCAATAAGAGATAGAATTGAGGAATTAAACTTAAATGACATTGATGGTTCAGTGGTTTTGACAAGCCTACTTTTCGCGTTAGATGCCGTAGACAGCACTCTGGGACATTTCGCATCATACCTCTCCAGGTGGTCTAAGAGATCTTACAATGATTTATTTTTAAAACTCCCAGATTTAAAAAGTACAAATGGTAAGCACAAAGTAACGAGAGAAGATATTTTTAAAGTTGTAGACAATAATAATTTTGACCTTGCCTATTTTGATCCTCCTTATGGCTCTAACAATGAAAAAATGCCACCAAGTAGAGTCAGGTACTCTGCCTACTACCATATATGGACATCTGTTGTTAATAACGACAAACCAAAACTTTTCGGCAAAGTAAACAGAAGAGAAGATACAAGAGATTTAATTTCTGCTTCTGTATTTGAAGAATATAGAAAAAATGAAGATGGCAACTTTATAGCGATGGAGGCGATAAGACAACTTATTCAAAAGACTAAAGCAAAATATATATTACTTTCTTATAGTTCTGGCGGGAGGGCAACAAAAAAAGAACTTGAAGCAAGTCTCAATGAGGCTGGGAAGATTCTAAAGATGGTAGAGATAGATTATAAGAAAAATATTATGGCTAGCATGAGTTGGACGAATGAGTGGTTAAACTCAAATGATGCCCATAAAGAGTACCTCTTTTTGATGAAAAAAACCTTACCAAAAGAACGTAGTATTAATAAGAACAAGTCCATATCCCAGGAATTAGCCAAGGAAGTCCGAACTCCAATTGTTGCTATATAGCGTACCCTGGTTAGTAGTAGATACTACAACACATTCTTCTCAAAACTCCTCTCTATAAAATCAATATGACAAGCCATTATGTTGCCTAAAACTTGACAAGTTTTTGAGAATTTATGCCATTTGTGTGAATTCGCTCTATATTGCGTTTTAAGCGTGGTATTTTCTAAAAACGATACGGGTATCCCTTGAAGAGTGTATTTATGAATTTTATGGCTTTGGCCTAAAAACGACTGGCAATCTATGCCAGTTTTTGTTATCATTAATTTAATGAGTTGTAAAAATTGTAAAAAACTTATAGTCGCAGGGGCAATATCAGTTTCCCTAATAGGTTCTAGCCCGCTATGTAAAGAGTGCCTTGCTACCCAAGTACCAGATTTACCGTCTGGTAACGAACCTTCTAGCAAGGGATACAATCTTGTAAATAGGGTTTTTGTCTCTAATTCAGGAACATCAGTAATAGCAGGAGTTTATATTGAGGAAAATGGAACCCTTGTCGTGATTTAAATAATCAATCTGTTGGTTGCTTAAACTTTTTATCCATAATATAATACTTATTATAATGATTACGGTTGAAGAAAAAACAAAGAGTGGGTCAGATGAAAAAGAAATCGTAGTCACCATTGACAACGGTGATTTTAAGGTAATTGATTCTCTTGTGGATGCTTATTCTTTTAAAGACAGACAGTCGCTTATTAAATTCGCCATTGGAACTTTACTTGAAGGAAATAATAATGAGGGTATCTTTACAATAAAAACAGGAGAGGACAATAAAAGAACATTATCAAAGATAGCACCCTCGGCGGATATGTTGAAACCTAAATCTGAATAATCCGCTATGGCTACTAAATCTTCCAAAAAGATAGTCGTTCCCCAAGATTCTGATATTGGTGGGGCAATAGAAATTAGTGATTTTAAGCAATCTCTAGTAGACACTTTACAAGAGAGTAATATGGCAAGGGCTGAAATGAAAGCGGTTCTACATGAGATACTAAAACAGCCAGACACGATAACCGAGATAAAAGATATTATTGATAAAACTGACAGAGATTCTGTCAAAGCATTTTGGTCAAAATTTGGATTTACTGTTTGGTCTGCAATCGTGTTTATCCTAGGCGTAATAGCCACTGTACTGATGCAAAACTACCTTAATAAGTAGTCATCATGATGAAGGGTGCTACTATACACTATATCGCTAAACAATCAACATTATCTATTTTAACCCCACTTCTTAAAATAGTGATTTTACCAATTCTTGAACATCAGCCACTTCCGAAGTGATTACTTACTCTTTGGTCAAACGGGGACAACGGTTTATGCTCGTTAACTACTTATAGAGTTGGTTCTTAATCTATTAGTAATGTCTGTGTTGCTACTATTCCCTTCGGGGTAGATAAGGCAGAGGGAGGAGAAGGCATTAAAACTTCATAAAACCTAAGCAAATCGCTATTCTGGGAGTATCAGTTTGGGTGTCTGAAAAACAGACTTCCACTTTAATATGAGCGTTTCTATGGTGTTCCATCCTAGAACTTCCAGTCCTGCATGGACGTCAGAGTTAACTATCAAAAAGCTTTGGAGTTAAGATTGCAGGGTCAGACTTATGGAGAAATAAGAAGTCTCTTCGGAATTCCTAAATCAACTCTTAGTAACTGGTTTTCCAAGCTAAAGATTGGCAAGAAAGCTCAAAAAACCCTTGAGTCTAAAAGAAAAAATGGGTATTTAAAATTGGTAGAATTTAATAAAGTTAGGACCGTAAATATTAAAAAAGAGAATGAGAGTATTAGAAAGAAATACGAGTCTGGGATCGGTAAATTAACTAATAGAGAGCTTGCATTATTGGGTGCAGCTCTTTATTGGGGAGAGGGATATAAGAATTTTAATCTAAAGAGGGGAAATTACCCGTATATATGTTTTGGTAATTCCGACCCAGAGATGACAGTTGTTTTCATGAACTTTCTTGAAAGGATACTTAATATTCCGAAAAGTAGGATGTCTGGCCATGTAATGATTTATCCGAATCTAAGTCCCATCAAATCAGTAAAATATTGGCAAAACTTAACAAAAATACCGAAGGATAGAATTCGCTACCAAGTGGCTCTAAGCAGAGCCAGTCAAAGCAAAAGACCGAAGCATTTATTACCACATGGGACTTTTCAGATTCGTGTTAGCCAACGTCAAGATTTTTTCAAAATCAGGGGTCTAATTGACGGGATAATTAAGGCAGGCACTTCAAATAAGTGACTCCCTTTGGTGTTGTCTAATCTAGGAGGTTATAATTTTATGCAGGTACTTGTATATGATTAATCTTCCCAATCTTCGATTTAATGTAGTTCTTGCTCCATATTCAACTTATCAAATTGGAGGCAAAGCTGATTGTTTTTTTGTTGCTTCGACCAAAGAAGAACTTATTAAAGCAGTTAGAGAAGCCAGGGAAAAATCCATTCGATATTTTGTTTTAGGAGCAGGTGCCAACGTCCTTTTTAGTGATAAAGGATATCGAGGGTTAGTAATAAAAAATGAAGCAAGGGGTATCCAGTTTTATAATGACAGAGTTACTGCTGAGAGCGGAGTTATGATATCCAATCTCATAGAGGAGGCAAAGAATAGAAATCTTTCTGGGCTTGAGCACTTCGCTGGTATCCCAAGTACTGTTGGGGGAACATTATGGCAAAATTTACATTTTCTTTCTCCTGATAGAACGGAGACAATCTTTATTGGAGATATTTTAAAATCTTCTGAAATCATGGATGAGAACGGGAATATACAAAATGTTAATAAGGATTTTTTTAATTTTAATTACGATTACAGTATTCTTCATGATAGAAATTTGTTAGTGACCGAGGCCACGTTTAATCTAGCAAGAAGAGATAAAGAACTTATTAAAAATCAGATAGAGGAGAATTTAAAATGGAGGAATGAGAAGCAACCCCAATTAGATCAGTTTCCTTCATGTGGCTCGGTGTTTAAGAAAATTAATGGAATTGGTGCGGGACGTTTGATCGAAAGAGTGGGTCTCAAGGGATATACTATCGGCGGTGCTAAAATATCTGAAAAGCACGCAAACTACATTGTAAATACGGGCGGAGCGACAGCTCAAGACGTGCTATCTCTTATTAAAATTATCCAGGATAAAGTAGAAACTGAAACAGGTCATAAATTACAACCGGAGGTTGGTGTAGTCGGAGAAATTTAGATTGAGTATCGAGTACCAACTCTTAACAATGGCGAATTGAGGATGCCCATTTAATTGCATTAAATGGGTTCTAACTTTTTCCCAATCCCCGCTGCCGGATTTATACACAGGGCATGCTTCCCTGTTTCTTATATAATTAAATAGTGAGATATCAAATACGCTCATGATTGGAGGTGGGGAACATTAAAGGATTACATTCTGTAGCTTGGTGGCTTATGGTTATCGGCAGCTTAAACTGGCTTTTAATTGGTCTTTTTAACATTAATGTTATTACGAGATACCTACCTTCATTAGCCACTGTCGCATACATCTTAATCGGTCTTTCGGCCGTTTACGCGTTAGTGGGAGGAAAAAGAGCTTCTGCCTAATTTTAGTAAATAAAAACAGCCCATACGGGCTGTTTTTATTTACTTTAGTTCGACTATCTTCTTGAAAACTTCGGGATTATTTTGGGCCAGGTCGGCTAATATTTTTCGATCCAGCTCTATGTTTAATTTTTTAAGATGGTTAATAAGTTTGGAATACGACATGCCGTTTTCCCTTGCGGCCGCGTTTATCTTGATTGACCACAATCTTCTGGCGTTTCTCTTCTTTTTCTTTCGGTCGGCAAATTGGTGCGTGCCGGCATGAAGCAGGGCTTCTTTGGCGGCTCGATATTTCGTGGATCGGGTCCACATAAAACCCTTAGCTTTTTTAAGCAGTCTCTTTCTCCTTCTGTTTGCGATTGTTCCCCGTTTAACTCTTGGCATTAAAAATTAGAAATTAAATGTTTTGCGTCTTTGATTAAATGATGCGGCGTGGCCATGTCGCCATGTTTATTTCGGCGATGATTGCTGTCTACTCTGGCGTTAAAATGATTTTGATGGTTGGGCCTTTTCAATATCTTTTTGCTGGCCGTTATTTTAATTCTTTTCGATAAAGCTTTTTTTGTTTTCATTTTATTTTTCCTTCTTTACGATCGTATACCAGCCGTAGGGAGATTTGCGAGTCTGGTCGCGATTGAACGGCTCTGTTATCCCTTGCAGGAAAGCTTCCAGTTTTTGTCTGCCCATCTCGGCCAAAGCTTTTTCTCGGCCTCGCAGCGTCAACTCGACTTTTACAAGATGGCCTTCCCTGAGAAATTCATCTATTTGCCGGGCTTTAAACGATATATCATGCTGGCCGGTTTTGAATCCGACCCGCACGGTTTTCATTTCCTGGTCTTTTTGCTTCTTGCCGGATTTTTTTTCTTGGCGCTCTTTCTGGTAGATGTACTTCCCGTAATCCATTATCCGCGTCACAGGCGGTTGGGAATTCGGGCCGACTTCGACTAAGTCCATATTGCTTTCTTGGGCTATTTTAAGAGCACTGGAAGTGCTCATTTTGCCTAGCTGCTGCCCGTCGGCTCCGATGACCTGAACTTCGGAGCTGCGGATATAATTGTTTATTCTTAATGGTTTCTGCAATTTGAAAATGATATCACGAGTTTATATATGTGTAAAGTCTCTAAAATTCATTTCTAACCGGCGAATTTTTTATTATCTCGAATGCTTCTTCGGCCGAATCGACTATCTTGTAAAGCAGAAGATCTTCATGATCGAGGGCATGATGTTTTTCGCAGACCTCGTTTTCCAGCCAGGAAGCCAGAGTGCCCCAAAAGTCTTTTCCTATTAGAATCACGGGTATAGGCGGAACTTTTTTTGTCTGAATCAGCGTCAAAAGCTCGAACACTTCATCCATGGTGCCGTACCCTCCTGGAAAATATATATACGCCTGGGCATAATATGACAGCATTACTTTTCGGACGAAGAAATAATGGAAAGCCACAGATTTATCGACGTATTTGTTTATTCTCTGCTCCAGCGGCAGTTTTATGTTCAATCCGATTGATTTTCCGATTTTATCAGAATCATTTGGACTGCCATTGTTAGTTGTTTCCTCATTAGCCTCCCAGGCTCCGCGGTTGGCTGCTTCCATTACGCCCGGTCCGCCGCCGGTGATTACGTCATAACCGTCTTTGGCTAACAGATGGCCCAATTTTCGAGCTTCCTCGTACCACTGAGTTCCTTCTTGGGTTCTGGCCGAACCGAAAAAGGTGACTGATTTTTTTAAATCGGCTAAAAATTGCCAGCCATCAACGAATTCGGCGATGATTCTGAATACGCGCCAATGGAAAGACGACCTGAAATCCTTGTCTTTTAGCTTTTCATGGGGCGTTAGCGGCAGCTGTTTTGCCGGAACATTGTATTTCTCCTGCTGCAAAGAAGGCGTCATACTTTAAGTATATTAAATTCCCGATGCGCCGACAATGTTAATATGAAGAACTGAATATAATCAATGCTTCGGAATAATAATTTGGGTTTACCGCAATTCGGGTCGCTTGGACAAAGGCTCCAGACGATGGCTCTTGAACCGGCCCTATTACATATTGGCCGGGGGCCAGACGGGTCGAAAAACGGCCGTCCGTTCCCGTCTTTATATTAGCGGCAATAGCGCCGTCAAGTTGCCTGACGGCAATGCTTATATCGGCCAGGCCCGATTCGACGCAAGTCGGGCATTTTTTGAGAGTGACTTTTCCGTATATTCCGGAAGAAAGATACGCATCCAATCCGCCCTTTGTGACATTGGGCGTCGGTGGGGGTGTGTATATCGGCGTTGGATTTGCCGGCGGAAAAGGGTTGAGCGTGTATGAAGGCGTTCTTGGTCCGGCTGACAGCGTCGGCGTTGGACTTAAAGCAACATCCTCATCGTCTTTTATCAGACCAATGATGTAAATGATAAACCAGATTCCGATTACAGCCACCACGACACTCAAGATGATACTTATTAATTTAGACATTACATTATTTGATATTTGGATTTAATGAAGTCGGGATGAATATATCTTTTCGGCTTCGACCACCAAACTTCGAATTATCTCAACTCCGCCCATCCAGAATTCCGGATCGGAAAGCTTTATTTTAAACGGCTCAAGGAGATCGTCAGGAGATTTCAATCCGCCGTTTTTCAGGAGGGTGATATATTTCGACACGAACGATTTTCCCTCTTTCTTATATTTCGCGTACAGGGAGAGGCTCAACAATTCGCCGAAGGCATAAGCGTAAACATAAAATGGGGTATGCTTGAAATGAGGAATGTAAGACCACCAGAGATCGTAATCCGGAGTCAGAGCTACTGACCGGCCGAACATTTCGGCCTGTCTTTTCCGCCACAATGCCGAAATTGTCTCGCTTGTCATCTCCCCATTTTTTCTTGCCTCATGCAGATCACGCTCAAATAAGAACATTGCAGTCTGGCGGAAAACAGTTGCGAACGTGGACTCTATTCGCCTTAGCAATAATGAAAAGCGCTCCCTGTCCGGAAGTTTTTCCTTCAGGTGGTCAAACAATATCATCTCTCCGAAAACGCTCGCGGTTTCAGCAACAGTAAGCGGCCAATCAAAGTTGAGATAGGTCTGTTTTCTGGCCAGAGACGCGTGTACTCCATGCCCCAACTCATGAGCCAAAGTTTCAATGTCGTCGATCGAGTAATTGTAGTTCAGAAAAACGTACGGGTGCAATTCCGGGGAGACATACATGCAATACGCGCCGCTTCTTTTATTTTTTTCCGGTTTTGCATGAATCCATTTTTTTTCAAAAAAATCATTTGCCAGATGTGCGAATTTTGGCGAAAAACTTTCAAATGCATCCAATATTATATCCTTCGCTTCCGAGTAATCGTATTTCTTTTTAGACACGGACAAAGGAGCGTATCGGTCGTAATCGTAAATATTTTTAAGCTTCAGAATCTTCTTTTTTAATTGGTAATATTCCTGGACCAGAGAATAGTTTTTGACAACGACATTTATCATCGTATCCACGGTTTCTTTGGTTGTCTCGTTATCCAGATGGCGCGAGTCTTCCGGCCGGGTATATTTAAAGTATTTGTCACTGATGCTTTTATCTTCGGCCAGCATATTTGTCACAAAAGTCAGGCGGCGGGAAATTGATTTAATTCCTTTGGTGAATGATTGGGCCGCCAATTTTCTTTCTTGGCCGTCAGGACTGTGCAGATAATCCAAAATTTCCGATTCGTTCAACAAAACTATCTTTCCCTTCTTTTTAAATTCATATTTTTGCTCGGCCAGTTCTTCGTCGAACAAGCGGTTCAAAGCGGAACCGCTTGTCAGATATTTGTCGTTGAAGATTTTTTCTTCGGCCTCAGTCAGGCGGTGCGGCTTTTGCTTTAAAATTTTCTGGAGAAAATGCTTGTAATTTTTTAGTTCCGGATCGGAAATAAGGTGCTTGAGTTTTTGCTCTGACAGGTTAATGAGAGCCAATTCGAAAAACAATATTCGCTGATTTATTTCAATTGATTTTTTCTTGGTTTTTTGCAAGAGGGCGGCATTCCGGGGATTGACGCTGTCAACGGAATATTCCAGGTAAGCATAGCAGCCCGGCTTATTCGATTCGACTAAAATTCTCTCATACTCCGTTACGGCCTTTAATATCTGCTTTGAATCGGATTTATCATCAATCTTGCCTCTGTAATTTTTTTCAAACATTCCGGCCCTCTTTAAAGCCGTGGCCAACGCCGCATCTATTTTAGGGTCATCAATGCTCGAGTACAGGTCTGATAGGTCCCAGTCCGGAAGAGCGACGTTTCGTTTTTTCATATATTGAAAGATAATATACTCCTGATTATTACAATGCAAGCAAAAACTCGGCAAGCGTCCGACGCCGCCGAAAAAGAATATTATATTATGTGGAGATGGCGGTATTGAAACCGCGTCCAGAGTCTGACCATCAGATTTCTACTAAGATATCCGATTTATTTTTTTCACGGCAGCGTAGTAAATCAGCAAAATAAACTGCCGCTATCTTTTCGATTGTGTCGCCGCGTGTCGGAAAGAAAAACACTTGGCCAAGCTCGCTGTATGACACCTCATAACCCGTTAGTGAGCATCACGGATGAGATGGCTCTCACGTTTTAGGCGAAAGCGTAACCGGTATTTTGATTGCCAGTTATATATTTTGAACGGATAATTTACATGGTTAACGCTCATCCATGCTTAGCATCCAAACGGAATAAAAACCCTGTCGAGGCCTTTCATCCCCAATATATCAATTATACCACATTTTTATGAAAAATAAAAGAGGACCCGAGGCGAGCACGCGATGCGTGTCGCCAGGGGTCCGGTGTTTGGTGTGCCGCCTATTACAGCGGTAGGGACCGCCCCGCTTACGGCGGGGCCGTTTTCTTGCCTGCGGAAGTCCGCGAGGACTACCGCGGCGCGCCGCGATTGAAGATCACGAGGCATTGATTCCAGCCCCGGATTTCAATCGCAGGTTGGGCTTGCCTGATCTTGCCTGCCGGCGTATTCGCGCCGGCGAAGAAAGACAACAGGTACCGCAACCGCTCTCCTTTCGTATCTGTCGCCAGTACTAGGAGACCCGGCCAGGAACATGGCCGGTGTGTGAACCCTAAATATATACCCAACCATTTTATTCGTCAATACCGCGCTGTTGAGAACGGGCGATGTCGCGTTTTTTGATTGTTTCGCGTTTGTCGTATTTTTTCTTGCCTTTGGCGATGCCGATTAGAAGTTTTATGCGGCCCTTTTTGTCGTAGAACTTGAGCGGCACGAGTGTCAGGCCCTGAGATTGCGAGAAACCGATTAGATTTGAAATTTGTTTTTTTGAAAGCAATAATTTGCGGCTTGCGGGCGGGTCATAATCGCCGGGCATATTGGCCGGTTGGTAGGCCGCGATATTGGCGCCCACCAAATATGGTTCGCCGTTCAGCATTCTCACGTAAGCGCCTTTAATCGAAGCCCGGCCGGTTTTGATTGATTTGACTTCGTATCCTTTCAGTACGATTCCGGCCTCGATTGTCTCCAGGATTTCGTAATCAAAATGCGCTTTCGGATTGTCCGCGTATTCGGGCATGTCATTTTCTTTCTTCAACGGTTGCCTCAAGATGTTTTTTTTCTTTGCCGCGCAAAACGGTCATATCAACCTTTTCTCCGACTTTGAACTTCTGCAGCCTTTCGGCCAAATCTTGTTCGCCGTCTAATTCCTCGCCGTTGAGCTCAAGAATAATGTCGTTTTCTTTTATACCGGCTCTGTCGGCGGGGGAATCGGGCATAACGGCGACTGAATTGGGCCGATGGTCCCTGATTACCAGCGCGCCGTAATCAACGGGCAGATTATACTGCTTTTGTATCTTTTTATTGAGCATTATGAACAAAAGTCCCAGATAGGGCTTGATGATGCGTCCGTACCTGATTATGTCTTCCAAATCCTGCTTGGCCCAGTTAATGGGTATGGCAAAGCCGATATTCTGGGCACCAGCGATAATAGCCGTGTTTATGCCGATGGCCTCGCCGTCCAAATCAATGAGCGGTCCGCCGGAGTTGCCCTGATTAATGGCGACATCAGTTTGCAGTACGCCTCTTAAATGTTCCATTTCCCCGCCTGTCCCTAAAGCTGCCGAAATGGAACGGGAGAGGCCGGAGATAATACCTTTGGAAACAGTGTTGGAAAACATGCCCAAGGCGTTGCCGATGGCGATGACCGTCTGGCCGAGTTTAATCCGGCTGGAATTGCCGAGACGCAGCACGGGCAAACCTTTTTGCTGTATTTTCAAAACCGCAATATCGTTTATAGGGTCTCGAGAGACGACTTTAGCTGGATATTCTTCCAGGTCGGTAGTGATAACGGTGTATTCGGCTTCGGGATCAAAAACAACATGTTTGTTTGTTAAAATAAGTCCGTCAGGGTGGACGATAAAGCCCGATCCGCCACCGACTTTTATTTTCTCCTTGGCGCCGTCGTCAATATCGCCGAACATAAACGGATTCGGAAAAGGCAACGCTCCCGGATAAACATTTTTGATTCTGGGGAGATATTTTGATATGACAATGCTTACGACCGAAGGGGCGACTTTTTCCACCGCGTCAATCGCCAGCCGGTCAAATTCGTTTGAGTTCATATATCCGTATTATGCGAATTAAAAGAGATTTTTACAATAGATCAGCTTTAAAAGTGGCCAAAGAATTGCTCGGCCATTTTTTAGTCAGAAAAATCGGAAGAAAAATATACCGGTGTAAAATTACGGAAACGGAAGCGTATTGCGGAATTAAAGATTTAGCCTGCCACGCGTCCAAGGGCCGGACAAAAAGAACGGAAGTCATGTTCGGCCCGGCCGGCCACGCTTACGTATATTTAATATACGGAATGTATCACTGTCTGAATATTGTGACCAAAGAAAACGGAGGGGCCGTTTTAATCAGGGGCCTGGAGGGCATTGAAGGCCCGGGCAAGATTTGTCGAGATTTGAAAATCAATAAAAACATGAACGGGGCTGATATTACTAAAAGTCAAAAGCTTTGGATGGAAATCGTAGAAAAACCGAAAAAGATTACACGTGCCGCACGCAACGGAATTGATTATGCCGGAGAGTTTAAAAACAAGCTCTGGCGATTCATTATAAAATAATATAAAATTAATACATGCCTATTCCTAATCCATCCATCCATCCATCCATCCATCCATCCATCCATCCATCCTGATTATTAAAAGAGATATTTTTTTGGAAACAAGCCCTTTGGTAGGGGTTCTTAATTTTCTGTAAGCCAGAACCAGAATTTATTTTTTAGTTCTTGTGACAATTTATATGAATCAGCATGGCCCAAAACGCCGAGGTATGATTGCAGGGATTGTTCGAGAGTTTCATTGGAAATAAGACCTTGTTTTTGTTCAAGGACTCGTCGAAAAACCTTCTTGAATATGCGCTTCTTTGTCTTAGTTCTAATCTGTTGGTGGTGCGGCAAGATAACATAACCCAAGAAATCTATACCCTGACGAAATTTGCGGATAGTAACTTTGTTGGGATGTAAATCGAGTCCAAGCTTTTCTTTCAGAAATTGATTAACCTGCGGAATAAGTTTTTCCAGATAATCCTTACTATCCGAGATAACCACAAAATCGTCGGTGTATCTTAAGTAATGTTTAGCATGAATCCCATGTTTCATAAACTGATCAAATTCATTCATGTAAACATTTGCAAAGAGTTGGGACGTAAGATTTCCAATCGGCATACCTTTATGCTCAAATATATTAGCATCCTTGGAGATAAAACTTCTTACAATTTCGGACAACAGCCACATCGCGTCGTCATCCTTAATCTTCTTATCGAAAATTTTGATTAAAAGATCATGGTTTACCGAATCAAAAAATTTTTTAATATCGCATTTCAGGGCAAAGATATTTTTATGCCCGTTTTCGCTGATTTTGTCGGCTATCTGTTTGAGGGCTTTAATTCCTTTATGGGTTCCTTTGCCAATACGGCAGGAAAAAGAGTGAGAGATGAACGTCGGTTCAAATATCGGATTCAGGATGTTGAATACGGCATGATGCAATACCCGATCCCGGACTGTGGCTTTGTGAATATGCCGGGGTTTGGGATCCCGAATCCAAAAACCAGTATAAACGCCGTGCTTGTATTTCTTTGTTTTCAAATCTCGATGCAATTCAAAAATATTTTCTTCCAGTCTACGCTCAAAAACTTGTACATCATACCGATTGGTTTTGTCATTTTTGAAGGCATCCCATGCGGTGAAAAGATTTTCCAATGAAATCAATTTTTCAAATATATTTTTGTAAATCTTCATAATATGGAAGACCTGGATATACCAATTTTCAAAAAATCATACGATTTATACAAGGATTTTTACGCTTTGCGTAATGGCGTGCCGAAACAGGACAAATTTGCTATCTGGCTGCGCTGCGAGAATCTTATCCTCGAAGTTCTTGAAAGTATCGTCGCGGCAAGCCAACTCTCTAAAATAGAGAAATTACCGATCCTTCAAAAAGGTAGCATAAAACTCAACTTTCTTAGAGTACTTATCCGACTTTGCAAGGATACAAAAATTTTAGATGATGAGAAATATATCCAGTTGGAACAGATTATAGATAACATCGGGTGTCAATTCGGCGGCTGGATAAAATCAACCCGCGATAGTTAAAGAAATATCCTCCACTCGGGAGGATATTTCTCATAAGAGAGAAAGAAGTTCCGGGAGGCGCCGACGCCAACGTTGTCGTTGCGATTGCCGTTCCAATTGTTGACGTTGAGGCCGTTCTCGTCGAAGTTGCCGACACATGAAACGTTGCCAGCGTTGGCCGAAGAGAACGCATAATGCCCGTCTCCATCCAAGTCACCGAGTCTTGAGGTTTACCACCTTTCGGCCTATATCCTCTCAACTCTGAATTTTATTCGGGAGCATCTGCTTTTAAACAGAATCTCCACTAAAGACAGGCAAGAAGTTCAATCTCTACTTTTTATCGCACGCTACCGTAATCCGTAAACGACGATATTCTGGCGATCCTCAAAAGAGAGGCGTCCGCGAGGTGAAGCCGGAGGCGATTCTTGAGCGGCTAAAGCACACTCTAGAAACTTCGCCTGGCAACCGCACCTCCATTAGCAGACGATAAAATTGTATCAATTATTTTTTATAAAAGAAAATGAGCCTCCGGCGCTGCGAAAAAAATCGCGCCGAAGGCTCAAGTATTCAAGAGGAACAAGTCCTCAAGATTTCAAGGTTCAGGACTTCCGGGAGGCGCCGACGCCAACGTAGTCGTAGCGATCGCCGAACCAATTGCCGACGAGGAGGCCGTCCTCGTCGAAGACGCCGACACATGAAACGTTGCCAGCGCGGGCCTTGTCGGTCTTCACTGTGCGTTCGGTGCAAGCCGCCCACCGAGATCCATTGGGACGAACGTCCGTCTTGCGGAACACGAGGATGTCTTTGGTGGTCTCGGCGATGGTCGTCGGAACCTCGTACTCGGGCGGGAGCATCGCTACCTGTTCTTCGGGCGTCTGGCCCGTTGAGCCGGGGACGATATCCTTGAGCATCAGGTACCAGCGAAGTTGCATCGTCGCCACGTCGGTATGGGGCTGGCCCTCGTGCCAGGGGTTGCTGTTGAAGTAGAACTTCGGCTGACCCGTTGTCGGATGCAGTTTAAGCCACTTAGCCACCGTGAGAGGCGAGCCGTTGATGGCGGTCAGCCCCAGGAATGCGAAGTGTGTGTCCTTCACCAGCATGCCCTTGTTGAAGGGGCAGGGGCTGTTGAGGACGTCTTCGCCCCACGGGAACTTCCCGGCGTCGCGGAGCTGCTTCTTGGTGAACCTGGCGTCGTAGTAGCTCATCCAGTCGGCGACATCAAAGATGTTGCGGCCGAGAACCATACGAGCCATGCGTGACTCGATCGATCCGATGAGGCCTTTTCGCAACATCGCCTGCGCGATGCGGCGCGTGTACTCGTTGTCTGTGCGGAAGAGATCAAAGAGTGGAACGGGTTGTCCGCCCTGCCTTCGAATCTCATTCTCCAGCGCCTTCAAACTTCCTTCTCTGTCTCCAACTGGCATAGTCCAGAGACCCGGTGCCTTTGGGTTTGTGCCCATGACACACCTCTTTTTGCTTGCCCTCCTTGTCTTTTAGAGACTTTGGAGGGCGAGTTACCCCTTGCCGCGGAGTTGCGGTCTTGTCTCAGAAGTTGAGACGAGCATACCGGAAACCATTTTTTGACTTCCAAAATGCTCGTCTCAAATAGAATTTTGTTGTAAGGAACTGTATTTTAATTATATCAAATACAGCAAAAAAGTCAAGGTAAAGACATGAATACTTGTTTTTTGCTATTATGTTAATAATATGCCCAAGACAATAAAAAACCAGATTAGAGATTTAATTTATGCATATTCCAGAGGAGTCAGTTTTGACATACTCATTCCTCCCAATGATGAAATGGGCGATTATTCAACCAATGTCGCCTTTTCTTTGTCAAAGGTTGAAAAAAAATCTTCGGTCGAATGCGCCGATAATATGAAAGAAAAATTAGACAAGGACTCGGACCTGACCGACTACATTGAAAAAATAGAAATTTCTCCCGCGGGCTTTATAAACTTCTTTCTTAAAAAAGAATACCTGTTTCAAAATCTTAAAAATATCATTTCCCAAAAAAATAAATTCGCCGATCTTGATATCGGAAAAGGAGAGAGAATAAATCTTGAATTTGTTTCCGCAAACCCAACCGGGCCTTTGACTGTCGGCAACGCCCGGGCCGCTTCTTACGGGGACGCATTGGGCAATATTTTCAGAAAAGCAGGCTACGATGTCTGCAAGGAATACTACATTAATGATGTAGGCGCCCAAGTGGAAAAACTCGGAGAGTCCGTATTAAAAGCATTAAGGGATGAAGATATTTCCGAAGGCGACGATCTTTATCACGGCGGATATATTTCGGCGATTGCTGAAAAAATTAAAGCCCAGAACATTGAAATCCCTGAAGATTATCAGTCCGCAATCATTGTCTGTAAGAATTTTGCCGTAGCGGAAATGATCCAAGCCGCCCGAAATTCAATCTCCAGCCTTGGAGTGCAATTCGATACGTGGTTCAGCGAGAGCAGCCTTCATGAAAACGGCGAAGTCTCGTCGGTGTTTGAATTTTTGAAATCAGAAAATCTGGCATATGAAAAAGAAGGCGCTTGGTGGTTTAGAGTCAGCCGATATGTTGCTGGCCAAGATGACGCCGTGATTGTCAAAAGCAACGGCGACGCGTCATATCTTCTGGGGGACATGGCTTACACGAAGAATAAAACGGTGAAAAGAGGGTTTGACCGGGCCATAAACATCTGGGGCGCGGATCATCACGGCGATGTGCCCAGACTTAAAGCCGGCGCCATGGCTCTGGGCATTGCCGAGAATCAGTTGGAGGTTTTACTTCACCAGCTTGTCTTCATCAAACGGGGCGGGGAATTGGTGAGAATGTCTAAAAGAAAAGGAAACTTTGTATTACTTGATGACTTGCTGGCCGATGTCGGGCGCGATGCGGCCAGATTCTTTTTCTTAATGCATGACTTAAACACGCACATGGAATTTGATATTGATTTGGCCCAAGAGCGGTCAAAGAAAAATCCCGTCTATTACGCCCAATACGCTTACGCTCGCTCCCAAAGTATTTTTGAGAAGATTCCCGGTTTGGAAATACAAACCGATACTCTGGAAGAACTGGAATCCGAGGAAGAGTTTTCCCTATTGCGGCATATGGCAAAGTTTCCCGATTTGCTGGCCGATATCAGCCAATCGTACCAAGTTCACCATCTTGGCCAGTACGCCCTTGAATTGGCGAACAAATTCCATAAGTTTTACGAGACAAACAAAGTAATCGGAGAAAATACAAATCTTCAATCGGCTCGCTTGGCCCTGGTTTCGGGAATCGCGGACATTTTAAAAATCTGTTTTGGCCTCATGGGCATTTCGGCGCCCGAGAAAATGTAGAATATTGACTTTCGAATTAAAGCCGATTGAAATTAAGCGCGTTTTGACATATATTTGATTAATGCCGTATGACTTTGATTCAGTAGAGAAGAAGATTCTCGATTACTGGAAAACACACAAAATTTTTGAAAAATCTCTGGCTAAAAACCGCAAAAGCGGTTTCTTCGGCAAAACAAAAAAATTTGTTTTTTTCGAAGGCCCGCCCACGGCCAACGGCCTGCCGGGCATCCATCATGTCTTGGCCAGGGTGTATAAGGATATTATATGCAGGTTTAAGACAATGCAGGGTTTTTTTGTTCTCCGCAAAGCCGGCTGGGACACTCACGGTCTGTCCGTCGAGATAGAAATTGAGAAAGAACTCGGATTTACGTCAAAGAAGGACATTGAAAGTTACGGAATAGACAAGTTCAACAAGAAAGCCAAAGAAAGCGTTTGGAAATACAAAAAGGAGTGGGAAAAAATGACGACCCGGATGGGATACTGGCTTGATTTGGATAATCCCTATATCACATATGAAAATGAATATATTGAATCCGTCTGGGCGATAATAAAGAAAATATGGGACAGGGGGCTTTTGGTAAAGGCTCATAAAGTCGTGCCTTTCTGTACCCGGTGCGGAACGCCGTTGTCATCCCATGAAGTCGCCCAAGGGTACAAAAAAGTGACGGAAAGATCCGTATATCTGAAATTCAAAATCAAAGACAAAGAAAATACATATATTCTGGCTTGGACAACAACACCTTGGACATTGCCCGGAAATGTCGCCTTGGCTGTGGGAATCGACATTGATTACGTATTAGCCGAAAAGGACGGAAATAATTACATATTAGCCAAAGAGTTGGTCGGAAAAGTATTGGAATCGGCGAACATCGTGAAGGAATTTAAGGGCAAAGAATTAATCGGCATGGAATACGAACCCCTTTTTGCCGTTGAAGAATTGAAATCGGAAGCGTCATATAAGATATACGAAGCCGATTTTGTGGCCACGGCCGAAGGCACCGGCGTCGTCCATACGGCGGTAATGTACGGCGAAGACGACTATGTTCTGGGAACCAAACTCGGTTTACCGAAAATACATACCGTCGACGAGCAGGGAAAATTTAAAGATATCGTTCCTGATTTCGCCGGACAATTTGTCAAATCCGGAAAGACGGAAAACTTAATTGTTGAGAAATTAAAAAATGAAGGGAAGCTCTTCAAGGAAGAAAATTATGAACATGACTATCCTTTCTGCTGGCGCTGCGATTCGCCTCTGCTGTATTACGCCAAAGATTCCTGGTTCATAAAAATGTCGGCAGTCAACAAGGAACTGCTGGCTAATAATGAAACTATTAATTGGGTGCCGGATCACATCAAAGAAGGCCGGTTCGGGCAGTGGATAAAAGAAGGCAAAGACTGGGCATTTTCCCGCGAGCGTTACTGGGGCACTCCGCTGCCGATATGGGAATGCGGAAAATGTAATCACCGGGATGTAATCGGATCCATAAAAGAAATCGAAGAAAAAGGGGGCAAGCTGCCCGTGGACGGCGATGGCAAGATTGACCTTCACCGGCCGTATATTGACGGTGTGGTTTTGAAATGCAAATGCGGCGGAGAGATGAGAAAAATTCCCGACCTGATTGATGTCTGGTTTGATTCAGGAGCGATGCCTTATGCCCAATGGCACTGGCCGTTCGAAAATGAAGATATGTTCAAGGATCAATTTCCCGCCGATTATATAGTAGAGGGCGTTGATCAGACCCGAGGCTGGTTTTATACCCTCTTAGCCATAAGCACTCTTTTGGGCCGAGGCGCGCCCTATAAAAATGTCGTCTCGCTAAGCCATATACTTGATAAAGAGGGAAAGAAGATGTCTAAATCAAAAGGCAATACCGTTTCTCCGTTTGATGTTTTGGCTCAATATGGAGCGGACGCCACCAGATGGTATTTGTTCGCGATAAACGGACCGGGGGAATACAAACTTTTTGACATTAAGGACGTGAACGCTCAATTGATCGGGTTTCTTTCCACTCTTAGGAATTGCTTGAATTTTCATGATCTCTACAAATCCACGCAAATTAAACCGAAAGCGAATCTGCTGGATGCCTGGATATTTTCAAAATTGAACAGCCTGGTAAAAGAAGCAACCAAAGAATTGGAAGAATATAATCCGACAATGACGGCCCGGCTAATAGAAAAATTTGTAACCGACGATTTTTCCAATTGGTGGCTAAGGCGATCCCGCAAGAGGCCTGAAGCTATTGAAACACTGAAAAATGTATTAATTGAGATTTCCAAGTTGTGCGCCCCCTTTGCTCCTTTTGTGGCCGATGACATATATTTGCATCTGGAGGGCGGCAAAGAAAGCGTTCATCTTGAAAATTGGCCGAGGGCTGAAGATAAATACATAAATAAAAAACTGGAAGAAGAAATGAGAGAAATCAGAGACGTGATAACCGCCGGATTGGCGGCAAGAAAAGCCAAGCAAATAAAAGTCAGACAGCCTCTGGCCTCGGTGTCCCTTAAAAGGAGCGAGTCTTTTCCGGCCGACTTGTCCGGTCTTATAACCGAAGAGCTCAATGTTAAAGAAGTAAAATACGATTCCAAGCAGGAAGACTTGGTTGTGTTTGATTTTGAAATGACCGATGTCTTAAAACACGAAGGCTGGGTCAGGGAATTCATGCGTCTTGTCCAAGACATGCGCAAAGAAGCCGGGTACAAACCGACTCAAAAAATATTCGGCCAATGGCACAGCGAAAGTCGTGAATTGACCGAGGCCGTCACCAATTGGATGAGCCAGATTATAACTGATACTTTATTTGAGAAGTTCGAAAATGTTCCCAATACCGGTCAAAAATTCGACATTGAAAAAGAAGTTGAGATGTCGGGAAACAAAATATGGCTCGGACTAAGGCGATAATCGTCAAAAAACAGCACACAAACGAAAATGACCAGATTCTAACCTGTTACACGGAGGAATTCGGGAAAATAACGGCCATTGCAAAAAGCGTGCTCAAGAGAACGTCTCTCCAGTCGATGCATTTGGATATATTTAATCTTGTGGATTTTGAATTGATTGATTCTAAAAACATGCCCATAATCGCCAGCACCCATACCGAATCGGCTTTTCCGAATCTGAAAAAATCAATGCCGGCCATAGAAGCGGCCGGATATTTCGCCCGGGAAATCGACCAGACCATGTTTGAAAACGAGAGGGACGATAAAATGTGGAGCTTCCTGGTTAAAGTTTTTACGGGTTTGGATCAAAATGCCTCCGACAGAACGCGGTTAAACGACTTTTTTTCCCAAAACCGGGAAGAGCTGATTCGAGTTTCGGGATATTGATTTTAATGTTAAAATATTACCATGGAGCCTAATTTCCAAGTCACACCCATACCCGATACGACAAAATCCCTCATAACTCCCCCGCCCAAGATAAGCCGCCATGTTTTGAAATGGCTCATTATCCTCGCCTTGGCCCTGTTCATCGCCAGCGCGGGAATATTTTGGTTCGGCGGGCCGTCATTTAGGGAAAGCGGAGTCCAAATGTCAATCGACGGGCCGACTCAAATCGGCGTCGGGGACGAGGTCACGTACAAAATTAAATATTCCAATTCTACCAAATCAAAATTGAGTAATCTGCGTTTTTCTTTTTCGTATCCCGATGAATCGGTGGTTTTAAAAGACGGTGAAGTATCTTTGAACACAAAAGAAACGTTTGCCATAGAGACGCTGGAAGCGGGCCAAAGCGGAGAAAAAGAATTCAGAGCGTTTTTAGTCGGCAACAGGGGAGATATTAAAATCGCCAAACTCTCCCTGATATACGCGGCCGGCAATCTGAGAACCGAATTCCAAAAAGACGCGTCATTGGCCACCACCATTACCAGCATACCGGTATCGCTGACGTTAAGCGTTCCGCCGAATCAAATTTCCGGCCAACCGATAACATATATTCTTGACTATCGGAATGAGACAAACAATTCCATTTCCGACTTGCGCTTCGTGTTCGACTACCCCGACGGCTTTACATATCAAAGCGCGACTCCGGCCGGCAGCGGAGACGGCCAAACATGGAATGTTGCCAATTTAAACAAAGGCCAAGGATCAAGAATATCAATAAACGGCGTTCTCAACGGCCAGCAAGGCGAGACAAAGAAGTTGTCGGTTACGCTTCAGAGAAGAATAAACGGCGCATATATCGATTACGAAAAGACGGCAGGTTCGACTGTGATATCAAGTCCGTTGCTTGGCGTTGACGTAGTTGTGAATGACAGCAAAGAATACACGGCCGTGACCGGAGACACATTAAACTATACGGTTAAATATTCCAACACTTCCAATTACACGCTGGCCGGCGTGGCATTAGCCGTGAAACTAGAGGGCGCCATGTATGATATCGGTTCTCTTGATTCCGGAAGCGGTTATTTTGACGGCGGCACGAATACAATCATTTGGAACTCCGCCGCTATATCAGATTTTTCAAGCCTCGGTCCGAATAAGAGAGGGCAAGCGACGTTCAAGATTAAAACTAAGCCCGGTTTTCCATCCGGCACGGCTGGGGCCCAAAACTCGTTCATAAAAGCCACCGCGCGGATATCAACCGCCAACGTGCCCAGAGAAATATCCGACGGCGAAGTTTTCTCAACGGCCAGTTTGATTACCAAGATTAGCAGCCAGCCGACGTTTGCACAGCTGATGTATTACAACGATCAAGCCTTCAGTTCATCAGGCCCTTTTCCGCCTCAAGTCGGCAAAGAGACCTTTTTTACGGTCCACTGGCAGCTTGTTAACCCGGGCAACCAAGTAACGGAAGCCCGGATATCCGGAGTATTACCGGCTGGCGTCAATTGGAAAAACATAACGAGCGTCGGAGCCGGCCAGGCTGAAATCACGTTTAATAAAAATACATCCGAAGTCGTCTGGAACATCGGTTCTCTGCCTTCGGGAGTCGGCATAAACGGGACCAACAAATATGACGGCAGTTTTCAAATCAGCGTCACGCCGCAGGCAAATCAGAAGGGCTCTGGCATCCTGCTTCTTAAAAATGTAAAATTCTCGGGGATAGACTCCTTCACCAGGCAATCAATTATCATTCCGGCAAATGATTTGACTACCGACGATACGGCTGACCAAGTGGAACAGGGAATCGTGCAATAACATGAATATTGAAAAAGAGGCGTATCATGGGAATAAAGACAAGATTGTTGATTTTGAAAGAAAAAGATTTAAGTTCTGGCTGGAAACGGTTCCAAAAGATATCCGCCATCTAGAGTATGAGCTTTGGAGATGCTGGCGCAGGCTACACCATTTGAAAAGTTATCAATTCGAAAATCACATCAAAATCGGTAGACATAATGTTATTCCTCCGTTCACATCTGATATTGACAAACAAACATGGGAATTATTTAGATCCAGCTTTCTTAAAGGAAAAGAGAGACATGACCGTTTGCAATATATAATTAATCAATCGATAAATGATTTTCCAAAAATATTTTCGGGAATTCCGTCAGAAACACTAGAGAAAATTGTTCTCGTAGCACTTACCGGATCGTCTGTTTATGGGCCAAGAAGAAAAGGAGAAATTCTTTCTGACGTCGATATTCATTTTCTAATAGATGGAAAAGATGCATCACTGAACTTCGAAAAGATGCCCGGGCAATTTGACGATATTCCCTATCACATAATAGGAACTGGTAAATCAGATGCTGCAAGAGGCAGCCGCGGACAAATTCATTGGCTTTTATATCCCCATATTCCTTTAGAAAATAAACTAAGTCATGACAGACTGATAGAAATCATCGATTTACTTATTGAGGACACAAGGAAAAGACAACCCGAAATACAAAAATATATTAAATCACTTGAAGTGAAGATTAAAGATCTTTCTGAGGGCGTTATTTATTGATGAAAAAAATAGCATTAATATTTGGTGGACCATCAGGGGAACACGAAGTTTCCGTAAATTCTGCTGAAAATATTGCTGGAAATTTAGACTTGTCAAAATACGAGGTTCATAAAATTTTTGTAAGCAAAGACAAGAAATTCCAATTTTTACCTGATGATAAAAAGTTAGTTTTGCCCGAAGCTATACCTAAAATCTACTCCCTCGAATTTAACGTCGCGATTATTGCTATTCATGGAGAATTTGGCGAAGATGGACAGCTTCAAGCGATATTAGACTCGATAGATCTTCCATATGTGGGATCTGATATGACCGCGTCTGCGGCGGCAATGGATAAGAATATTTCCAATATTCTGTTTGAAAAAGCCGATCTAAATGTTCCATCGTATATTGTTTTTTCAAATAAAGAAATCTCGGATTTAAGGTATCCTATCGTAATTAAACCCGTGCGCGGAGGTTCAAGTGTCGGTACGGTGATTCTTAAAGATCAGGCAGGATTATCCAAAGCCCTAGAAGAAGGCTTCAGATATGATGATAGATTAATGGCCCAGGAATACGTTTTCGGGAGGGAATTAACATGTGGCGTTTTGGAAAATGAGAAAGGTGAATCTTTTGCACTTCCGCCAACAGAGATAATCCCACAAAAAGAACCTTTTTTTAATTACTCAGCGAAATATACTCCTGGAGGAAGCAGAGAAATTACTCCTCCTGATTTGCCTGATCAACAAATTGAGGAACTGCAAGGATTGGCATTAAAAGCTCATAATATTTTGGGGTGCAAGGGAATATCACGATCTGATTTTATATTATCCGGGAATAAGTGGTATATTTTAGAAACAAATACGATTCCGGGTATGACCAAGACAAGTCTTATCCCACAGGAGGCAAATGCCGCAGGCATCAATATGTCTAAATTGACAGATATTCTTATCCAGTCAGCATTAAACAAATGAACGATAAACTCGAAAAAATAGTTTCCCTCTGCAAGCGCCGTGGCTTTATATTCCCTGGCTCTGAAATATACGGCGGTTTGGCCAATTCTTGGGATTATGGTCCATTGGGCGTTGAATTGAAAAAGAATATTAAAGATTCTTGGTGGGACAAGTTTGTCAATCAACGCGATGATATCGTCGGAATTGATGCGGCCTTGCTGATGAATTCTAAAGTATGGAAGGCTAGCGGACACTTGGATAATTTTACTGATTTACTGGTAGAATGCCGAAAATGTCATCAACGATTCAAAGCGGAAGATCTAGGTTATAAAAAGGATGAAGCAGGCTTATTTATCATTGAGGCGCCTGGTGAAATAAGCAAGTGCCCAAATTGCGGCTCTGACTTCGGTTATGTTGAACCTGAAAAATTTAATCTTTTACTCCAGACGTTTATTGGACCAGTCGATCCCTTAAATAAAATATTTGCTTTATGGCTCCAATTCAAAAAATCTGATAATCATCAAGATCAGACTGGCAAAAAAGCGATTGTGAAAAAAATTGACGACCTCTTTAGTAATATCATGGACAGTCTAGTTTTTTTCCGCCCAGAAACTGCTCAGGCGATGTTTGTTGACTTCAAAAATGTGTTGGGCACATCAAGAAAAACCTTACCTTTCGGTATAGCGCAGATCGGAAAAGCTTTCAGGAACGAAATCACACCGGGAAATTTTATTTTTCGAACTCGCGAGTTTGAGCAAATGGAAATCGAATATTTTCTTGAAGAAAAGGATTGGGATAAATATTTTGAATATTGGCGTGAGGAAATATGGGAATGGATAACTGAGGATCTGGGCATTAACAAAAATCATGTTCACGAATTAGAGGTGCCTAATAATGAGCGAGCTCATTATTCGAAAAGAACTATTGATTTTGAGTATGATTTTCCGTTTGGGAGGAAAGAATTATACGGATTGGCTTATCGGGGTGATTTTGATCTGAAGAATCATTATCCGGAGCCGCCTTATCAAGATAAAAACGGTATTAAATTTTATCCGCATGTTGTAGAGCCGACGTGGGGTGTTGATCGTTCTGTACTGGCTGTTTTGTGTGATGGATATGATGAAAGTGATCCCGATAGAATTGTTTTAAAAATAAATCCCAAACTGGCGCCGTATAAAGCGGCAGTGTTTCCACTGTTAGCTAACAGGCCGGAGTTAATTGATAAGGCAAGAGGCGTATATGATAATTTAAAAAAAGAGATAACTCCGATCGCCTGGGATGACCGGGGGAATATCGGCAAAAGATATTACGCCCAGGATGAAATCGGCACGCCATTCTGTATAACCGCAGATTTCCAAACTTTAGAAGACGACACGGTTACCGTCCGCGATCGGGATACGGCCAAACAAGAGCGTATAGCCGCATCTGAACTCGCCGCTTTTTTAAGAGAAAAAATAAAATGACCCTTTCGGGTCAGATGATAACTTGTTTGACAGCATCAAGCAGGAATTTGATTATGCATCTCGTTTCATATTCCGCATCGCTTGATTCAAAGGAGTTAAAAATATCACCGCAATACTTTGCGATATCAAGGTTAATAGTCGTTAATAACATGACGTCTATGGATCTGTTGCCTTGAGTGCAATCTTTTGTGTCCAGAAAACTCGTGAATCGGGGCTTGTTCAAAAGATCGAGAGGAAAGCGATTATTTAGAGTGTGTATGAATGCGGAATACACAAGCCCGATCGCCGCCAGCATTCTTTTTTGATCGTTAGGCTGCCTTTTTGATGCTCTCCACAGTATGAATGAATAAAATTCTAGACATTCGGGTTGATTAGCCAGATGCCGGCCCCATATTGTTTTGCCCATAGCTTCAACCGTCGCCACGCCAGAATCAACAGCCCTCATATATACCAATGCGTCTTGAAGAGCAAAATTAAGAATTTCCCTGGGAATAGTCATCGGAAATTGCGGTGGCGGATCTTTTTTGAAGAACATTCCTGCTCCTTAAAGTGCTTGCCGGATGTTATCATCTTGTGTTGCTTTTCGCAACTTCCCTTTTTGGTTATACTTATCTTGGTTAAGTTCTAATGATTAATTATGTCTTATCTCAACATCCGCTGGCAGAGGTTCGATAAGAAAAAAAGAATCATCGCTCTTTGGGCTATAATCGGAGTAACAACCGGCTTGGGGATTTTTATTTGGAAATTCTCTGATTTTAATTTGAACCAAGAAACGTTGGTTTTACCGCCGTCAAATATAAAGATTCAAACATATTCTGTTTCGGGTAAAGTCGACAGCGTCGGCAAAGATAGGATTTTCTATACCGCCCCCGTCGCTTATTCCGCCGGTGAAAACGTAACAATCAAATATGAGCCCCGAATTGCGCTGGTAGACGAAAAAACTGAATTTACCAAATCCAGCTTCATAAGCGGCAAAATCAGTTATCGTGCGATTAAATTAAGCGACATAAAAAAAGGAGATAAGGCCATTTTCTATTTTTCCGTTCTCCCTTACGACAAATCGGAAACTCTTGCTTCCAAAATAGACCTGCCCGTGAACTACTAAATTAATGGGCCCGTCTGATTAGTGCGACAAGTCGGCGAATCATTAGCGACTTTTTCCGTAGTCATGCCAAATTCTGGCTGATATGGTATCGCAGCAGTGTACGAAAGCGGCCAGTGGCTGCATAACTCTTTCATTGGCAGAGTAATTTTTTCCTTCGCCGTGGATATATTTTAATGCGTTCAACTCTTCTTGACTTAGCGAGTAGTTAAATTCTTTTTTAAGAAAATTCTGTATTTCTTCAGTCATATCAGAGTAATCATCTTTTCGTTCAAACCCGTTTTCGGTTTTTTGGTATCTTACCAGCTTGTCATAATCGTGAATAAAAAGAATAAAAAGAGCTGAATCTAATAAAAAAGGGAGTTCTCTGAGTTTACTTAAAGAGTCAAAAAGCAATTCGGCAATATTCATAACTTCCTGAATGTGGTCTTTATATCCTCCTGGCCATGCCTGATGTTTGTTTATACTTCCTGGCAATGTTTCAAATTCAATTTTGTATTTTTGCCAAATTGAAAAAGCAATATTTTTTTTCTCTTCCGGCATTAAGTTTAATAAATCTTCTAATTTTTTAATCATGTTTAAATAGTTTAGCTAGTGACCGTAATAAATTATCAGGCATCCTATTAGATTTGTCACCTCATGTGATTAACTAGACGTGGTATTGACAATCGCCTATCAAAATAATATACCTGTTTTTAGGAGGGTCAGATGTGTGACGAGCAATCTGATCTAGTGCCTTTGTCTGGCCAGTCTTCAAAAGGGTGCACTGAGCACTTGAGCATGCCTGGCAAGCCAGAGGCGGAGCCGCAGCCATCCCTGCGGCAATACTGTTCCTGGAGGATCCGATGGCCGATGATGATGTGGACCTCTCGTCTGCCGAGGAACAGGGCAATCTGCCTGGCGGCGACGAAGATGGTCAGTACTCTGGCTGAAGCCGGAGAGGGAGTGGCAGCACGGCGCGGCTACTCCCATTTTTTCATTATGCACACATACTCAGAATCAATACTGCCCAATAAGCTAAGAGTGATTACGAGCACGCATGTCGACTCTTGGATTAATTTTATGGAATTGTGGGTCAACGCTGGCTCGAGGCATGAGAACGCCGGAGGATTGGGCTACGCGCACATTCTTGAACATATGCTATTGAAAGGCACAAAAAAATGGCCCACTCCATATTTGCTTGGACTTGAGAAAGATCGCATCGGCGTTTACTCCAATGCTCAAACAAATCTCGAAAAGATATCGCTCACCATCAATGGGTTAAGTAAGTACAAAGATAGAATGATGCATGTTTTGGCCGAGCAAGCATTAAATTCAATAATTGATGAAATCGCTTTAGAGAATGAAAAAAAGGTGATTTTGGAGGAGTATAAGAAAAGTGCGGATGATCCAGTAAGGCATATTGCCCGCATATCTCAAATGAATTTTTTTGAAAATCATCCTCTTGGCAAAAATATTCTTGGCAACCCTGAATCAATCAAAGCCGTTACACAGGATTCTTTGCTTGCATATCATCATTCATTTTTCGTTCCCAGCCAGACTGCTTTGATAATTTCGGGCGATATAAAACATGGTGAGGCCTACGATATGGCCTCAAAATATTTTGGCGGGTGGAAAGATGTTAAATCCAAGAACAATTTCCAAAATTTCAGACTTAATAATCACTCTTTTTTTGAGAAAAGAGACATAAGCCAATTTCACATCGCTATTTCATATAACACAACCGGCGTTGAATTATCAAAACGACAGCTGGCTTTATCAATTCTGGCAAATTATCTCAATTTCGGTTACACGTCGCCATTGATGCAAGAACTTAGAATTAAAAATGGGTTAGTGTATCAGATTAATATTATGAACGGCCGCTATGTCGATGCGGGTAGATTTAGTATTCAGACTTCCACAACGGAACCGCAGAAAGTAATAGACATAATTCTGGAAACTATCAATTCGATTCCAGACAAATTAACCCCATCATTATTTGAAGAAATAAAAAATCAATATATCGACGGCCTTCTTGTGAACATGTCTGATTTCGAGAAAGAAATCAGTTTTCTGGGAACAAATTTTATTTTGAGGGGCAAAATGAGCAGTCCGGCCGATACGCTTAAAGAAATAGAATCAATAGACAGGGATTTTCTGATGGATACCGTTAAAGGTTTTTTTGTTGAAGAAAGAAGACATATTGCGGTTCTAGGACCTTGTCAAATTTTTTAGATTCACGATATCTGTAATAAAAAGGAGCCGTCAGGCTCCATAGTCCAATTCATCAGGACATTGACATAAAAATTGCACCCACTCAATGAGCAATAATACTTCCAACATCGGAAATACTCCGGCATTTGAAGCGGATTTACACAACATCAATTGATTTCGCGTGTATCTGTAATCACTTTCTTCTGAAAGAGTTTGAAATTTTCCGCTTCCTTCGGATTCAAAAAACATAGTAATCTCCACCCCAAAAGACCATAAGCAGATTAACATTGAACATATCTTTGTCAATAATACTTATAACGTATACGCTGATCAACCATTTTGTGGTTTTTTAACGGCTCAAGACCGCATTTTTTTCTTCTTTTATCAATCCCTTTTTTATTATAGATTTTCCAAAGGTGCAGTTTCCCACTTCTAGTTTTTTTAAAAAATTGAGTCCCAAACAATTGAGGTTTTCCTTCAACCATTTTTATTCTGTCAATTAAAAACGGAACCGTAAATTGGGGCATTTTTTTATCAGCCACGGCTTTTTTCAAAAGGCCAAGACAGTATTTTTGAAATTCAATATTGAAAACCCCATGTTGAACTATTAGCCATGCTCCCAGAGCCGCTTTTACTCCGACTAATTTTTTATCGGGCCAGCCAACTTTGTAGACGATCTTTTTTAGTTCTTTTATATTTTTTTTATCTATGCTCTCGTCCCACTTATTTGAAGCCCGCATTTGATGATCTCTACGAGCCAGAAACAATATTTTATTTTTTATTTTTTGATTCATTGCAATAAAATGGCCATGCTCGCGCATGGCCGAGAGAGGCGACCGGGACGATGCCTAGTCCGAGTCGTAGCCGCCGCCGACGTGACAGATTGACTCCTCACCGTTGAAAGGAGATGCCAGACACTCGACGATGAGTTCTTCGTTCGTTTCGCCGAACTCGAACGTCAGTGGCAGACTGTCCTCTTTTTCTCGGGAGAGGAGTTCTGTTGCCTTCTGGTTCATGGCCAGCCCTCCTTAGATCAAATATATTAAATTGTTAATCTTGTGTCAACGTTGATTATCAAGGCACAATAAATCCGTGATAGCATCTCCGATGGGCAGATTTGTTAATCTTTCGATCCAAAGCCATTGTCCGTTTGGGTTGATCTCCAAAAATACAAACTGGCCTTCCGGTGTGACTATCATATCTATACAACCAAATTTAAGCCCTAATTTATCGACTAATGTTAGACACTTCTGGTTTATGTCATCGGGGAGATTAAAAACCTTATGAGGAGTATGGGTCAGATCATATTTCCTCCAATCATGGGTTGTCCTTTCAGTTTCTTGCGAGTATATAGCGCATGCGAAAGCTTGATTTCCGACGACAGTAATTCTCAATTCAAATTCTTTTGGTATGTATTTCTGAACAGTAACTGGACAATTCACTACTCTTCTCGTTTTTTTGATAATCTGATCATGAGTTACGGGTTTTGTATAGAGGATTAAATTACTGGCGGGATCGTTTTCCCCGTCGCATAAAGAAACAGTTGCCATAGAAAGTGGCTTTAATGCCAGCATGCTGTCTAAAGAAACATACTTTTCAATCATCTCTGATGAATTTCCGATCACCGTCTCTGGTATTGCGAGATTTAACGATTTTGCAACAAGTAATTGATAAGGTTTTCTGGCGGAAATTGTTATTGCATCTGGATGGCTAATCCAATCCGTCTTTATTAAGTAAGGTAAAGAGTCTAATAATATTTGACTTTCTTGTTCTATATATTCAGTTATTTTTGGGTTTTTTATGTTAACCCCCGCTTTTGATTGACCACGACGCCTATTCCAGACCGATCTAATCTCTTCACAATTTAATCTAATGTCTGAAAAATGTAGCCATAATTCTTTAGAATTTCGGTCAATTTTAAGTCCTATTTGCGAATTACTGGGATATTGACCATAATCATAAACGACAAACTTTCTATTTCTTGCTTTAATTTTTTCCACTATATATTGGCAATGAGGATCTTCCGAACCAGAGAGGATTAAAATCACAAAATCTCCTTTGTAAAAGAAACAATGTCAAGTTACTAAATTGATAGCCGCTGTCAATCTCTGCCCCTCGCGACCAAAATTGTCTTCCCTCAAAATTATTAACTCTCCAGCGCCGATTAGGAGTTGAGCTAGATAGACATAGCCGCCAACTACTGATCCACTTGGAGGCTCAACCTCCAGACAGGGGTGCAAAAAGGCCCGTATTACGGGCCTTTTTGATTTGTTC
>Ga0155621_108_pt1 | contig 6911 bp, 11 predicted proteins | sample RifCSPhighO2_12_FD_107278 | JGI IMG/M metagenome (GOLD analysis project Ga0155621, IMG submission 107278) | Candidatus Yanofskybacteria bacterium RIFCSPHIGHO2_12_FULL_44_29b
TTTCGTTCTCGCACCTGCCCGCGCACCTGCACCTGCGCTCCTACTCCGAACTTTTTTGCCATGTAGGGTTGGTGGAACCAGATGAGTGTGAGCGTGCCGGTGCCGTCGTCAAGCGTTGCCTCTCCCAAGGGAGTCTTTTTCTTGAATGCTCTGCGCGCTTCTGACTTGGTGATGGTGCCGGTGAGTGTTACCGTTTCGAGCGCCGCGCAGTCGGCAATGTGCTTTGCCTGCCCCGGCTCCTCGTAACGGGAAGGGTAGTGGCGGAGGAGATCATGCACTGTTGCAATATGAAGCTTTTCGAGCGTTGCTTCCTGTTCAGAATTGAGCCTCCACAGGGAGCCGAGAGGCATGTCGGCGGTGATGAACTTGCCGATGGTGCGCATATACTTGCGTATAATAGCACAATAAAAAACCCCGTCCGCCGCGGCGGACGGGGTTTTTGAGAACTACTGTGCAGGAACAGTAGCTGACGTCTCGGTTACGGGAGGTTCTACCGGAGCGCCTTGGCTCGTGTACCACCAGTACCCGCCTGCGAGTACGATGATGACGACAACGATCCATGTGATAGTCTGACCACTCATAAGAGCATTAGTTATCTACTAATGAGATAAGTATAGCACAAGTGGATTATGCGTCCATAACACAAGTGCGGTGTGTATTTGATAATATCCGAACGGAACTCTCTGGGCTCGGCGGGCGGAATTCCCCCTCGCCTCGCTGAAGCTCCGGCGAAGCGGGCCACACCCCCATTCCGCCCGTCTCGCCTGTCCGACCGATAGGCGGGAACCGGAGCGGAAAGGACGATTTCAAGTTTTTCTTTGGCGGCTATTTCAGTTGGAACGGATTGTAATTGACCCCATAATCGTAAACATCCACGCCCTCCAGTTTCTTCAATTTTTTGACTACGACATAAGTAATTGGAGTAAAGAGGACTTCGATTAGCACTTTAGCAATATAACCGGATATTATCACCGCGATAAGGTTGTTCCACGGAATCACTCCAGCAAAAGCGACAGTCGCAAACAGTATTGTGTCTACTCCCTCTCCAGCGATAGTTGATGATATCGTTCTTGTCCAAAGATGCTTACCCTTCGTCCAAATTTTCATCTTTGATAAAACATAGGAATTAGTAAATTCTCCTGCAAAGTATCCGATTATCGAGCCAAACACAATTCTTGGTACTAAACCGAGGATGGCTTCGTATGCTTGTTGGTTTGGCCAAAAAGGCGCAGGGGGTAAAAGTTGTACAAGATAATAAACGACAGACATTATGATGATTAAAGCAAAACCAGTCCAAATAATTCTGCGAGATGCTCGATAACCATAAACTTCGGTAAGAATATCGCCAAAGATGTAACTGATCGGGAAAATCATTATTGCTCCCGTGAAAAAGAATGGGCCGAACTGAAAAAGTTTTGTCGCCACGGTATTTGAAATCATCAAAACCGCTACAAATAAAATAGTGATATACAAAAAGTATTTGCTATGTCCTTTAGTGGGGTCGATTTGATTTGTGTTGTTTTCCATACTATTTTAATAATTTATAAAGCCAAACTTTTTCGAGATCGTCTGGTGACGGATAAAAAATTTTGTGAGGCAAGAGCAATTCTCTCATTTTGTATCTAGATAAGGCAATTGGAAGCGCTTGGATTTTTTGATATTTTTCACTAGGTCTCGCTGTATGTGCGACTATTGCTTCATATCCATTATTAATAGCAAAATTATCTACAAAAGTAAACAACTGTCGAGCTATTCCTTGACCCTCGTATTCTCTTTTAACAGAGAAACCGCCGACATAAATTGCTTTCGATAAATCAATTTTGAGTTCTTGATTTAAGGCAACGAGCACTAACTGATGTTCGTTTTCGCTTGTTCTCTCCAAAACAAAATTTAATGGTACAAGTGAACATGCGCCAGCGAGATTATCTTTATCATATACGCCAAGAATTGTTGAGTCTGGATTATGGAATTCATCAAAGACCCAATTTGTAGCTTCCTCTTTGGAATTTGGCCAATCTCTAGCGATAGCATCCGCAAAACATTCAATAGCTTGATCAACCCTATTTAACGACAAAATTTTCACTTCTGCGGATTCTTGTCTTTCTTGCTTTGGTTGTTCAAATTTTTCCATAACTATTTAATAAATCTTCGATAGAAACATTCAACGCCTTAGCGATTTTAGCTATCATCTGCACTCCGGGTTTTTTAACAAAATCGCCTTTAATTTTGGCGAGAGTGGAATATTTAAGCTCGGCTTTCCGCGCTAAGTCGTCCTGGCTTATTCCTTGTTTGGTTCTTAGTCTTTTGATGTTTTCCCCAATTATTGCCATAGTATCCAAGTTTTGATAGTATAAAAATATGTTATACTTTTATCTGTAAGATTATGATAACTAATTTTTTGATTTTATTCAAGAAAAGCCCGCTTTTGGCCTTGCTGAATTCAAAACAGCTTGAAATTTCCCCGAAAAACGGCTGGCGAGCCCTCGCAGAGGGCGAGCCAATGACTTCATTTCCCAACTGGCGGTACCTTTTGGTTAAAATCCGAACTTTTTTTGACGAAAATCCGGACTGCGAACTTTGACGCTCCGCCCTGCCGCCGCTCGCTGACGCTCGCCACCCCGCAAAAAAGTTTTCTTCGCTTTTTTGATTTGCGCGTGGCCGATTTTTTAATGAATTAAGCGATTTTTCTCAAAAACAGTAGAGTGTAGAGACGAGATTTGGCATAGCATACCCACACTCTATCGTCCCGAGCTTGTCGAAGGAGAACGACTCAAGGAGGATTGCTCCAAATCTCTTCTGTGCACGAACATGAGCAAATAGCGGATGGTCACCTGCAAAGGACATGACTCTCGCATACTGGGGATTCAATTCATGCACACCTGTCTTCGAAACACAGGATTAGTAATTAAGAGAAAAATATATGACAACAGCTCAAAAGCAAGGTTGCATGTTTGTCGGTGTAGATGTCCACAAGGACACTCATACCGCAGTCGGTATCTCTCCATTCGGAGAGAAATTGTTTGAAATCACGGTCGGCAATTACAAAAAAGATTTTGAAACGCTCGACCTGAAAGTGAAAGAACACAGTGGTGTTCTTTCACCCTACATCGGACTGGAAGATGTCAGAGGATACGGAGAAAGACTGGCAGGATATTTGTATGACAAATATCCCGTATACCATGTGCCAAGTATTCTCGTTGACAGACAGAGGCAAAACGCAACACATCCAGAGAAAAGTGATTCTCGTGCAGTGTGAGGTCGATTACAGCTGGTGGATGTTCGACCCGAGGAGTATCAGAGAGCTGGAAGCAACCGAATAACAAAAAGAGCTCGTAGCAGTGCACCTTTCGGTGTTGCTACGAGCTCTTAGTTTCGGGATGCCTTCCCAGGAATGCCTCGTAAGGCATTTAGCTATTCGGTTGTGAAATTATTATAGCACTACGCACAATTGCTCTGCAATAGCGATCAAAATATGCACACTGTGTATAACTCTTTTGGAGGGGTCAAAATAGGTTGGAACATGGGGCTTATTGGGGAGTGGATAACTATGCCTTGCATATACATTGGACTTACTGTACACTTCTGATAAGTAAGTCTAATATAAGTAAATTAACCATATGGCAGAAAAAGAGCATAAAAACGAAGAGGGTAAGAGATATCTCAAAAAGTTTGAGATTGTTGAGACTGAGGTCGAGCTTCCGATTCAGGGGCAAGTCCGGGACCCGGAAGATTTGTATAAATTCCTCAAAGACTTAGAAAACGAGAGTGTTTCTAAGGTTATTGGCATTTACCTCGATGATCAGAACCTCTTTCTCGGACATCAGGTTTTTCTTGGCTCCTCCCCCAAGAGTTTCGATACTCAAATGCTCTGGCATTACTTCTCTCTCTTTTTGGCAAAGAAATTTATGATTCTCCTCAATCATCCTGGCTCTATCGATCCTACTCCGGATGAGGAGGACAAGAAGCTTATACGAGCTCTGCAGGCTGATTCGCAGGTTCTGTCATTCAAACCATTTTTTGCAGATTTTATTATTGTCGCTAAGAGTTCCTACTTCAGTATGGCTACTAATGATGGGACATCCGGCGGCGGTCATCAGAAGCATATTCCAGAGAACTAATTAAATAAACGTATGAAGCAATTAAAAGCATTACAAACATTGCAGGCATCAGGGAAAAAAGTCTTTTCCTCTGCTGATTTGCAAAAAATATTACAGGTTACAGATTCAAACTATAGCCACGTTCAGGCTAGTCGCTTGGTCAAAGAGGGTGTAATCGAAAGAGTCAGGAGGGGCTGGTATGTTTTGGCGTCCAATCGGCCGTCAGACTTCGAATTGGCCAATGTACTCTATAGCCCTTCCTATGTTTCTTTGGATTCGGCTCTCAACTTTTACGGTATTTTAGTGCAGTCTCCTCAAGAGGTTATCTCGGCCACGACTGGCCTTGCTCGTAAGCTCGAGGCTGGTGGCAAAACCTTTTCTTACGTCCACCTTGATCAGAAATACTACAGCGACTACGAAAAGTCCGGTGACTTCCTGATCGCTTCTCCCGAAAAAGCATTAATTGATGCCATGTTCTTTGTCGCTCTTGGTAGAGGTTCTCTTTCAGTCGAAGAGTTGAACTTGCAGTCGGTTGATAAGGCCAAGGTCAGACAGATGGCTTCCAAAATAACTAATAAGGCGTTTAAGAATTACTTCGCCTCAATAAAATTCTAAATCTATGATTTCAAAAGCTCAAATCAATGAATTCTCAAAACGACTCGCTATCGATGAGTTCACGATCATTCGTGAATACATTCAGGTTGTTTTCTTGAGTGTGTTTTATAGCACCGCTCAAAGCCAAAAAGTTTATTTCAAAGGTGGGACCGCCATCCGCTTGCTTCTTAAGTCCGGCCGCTTTTCAGGAGACCTCGACTTTACTTCTGAGCTTACCGCCAAGGAGCTTGATCCTTTGGTTAACGAAACAGTTAAAAAGATGAGTGCGATCATTCCGGACATGACGCTTAAACGTACTGAGGAAAATAAGTTTGCCTACACGAGTATCTTGAGTTATCACCCGGAAGGCACGAAACAACCGCTTAATATTCACCTTGATTTCTCCCTTCGAGAAAAACCGGAGACTTCTAAAGAGACTGTGCTCGAGAGTGACTTTCCGGTCGTACCGTTGCCGGTTGTGCGTCACATGGACTGGCAGGAAATTCTTGCAGAAAAAATCAGAGCATTCTTGTACCGTTTGAAAGGGCGTGATGTCTACGATCTTTGGGTCATGCTTCAGAAGGGTGTGGAGCTCGATTGGAAGATGATCAATCGCAAGACAGCACTCTACAAAATGGAAACTTCGCTTCAAGACCTTATGGATCGCATCGGTCATTTTGAGGGCAAGAAGCTTAAGGACGACTTGGCAAAATTCTTACCGGCACGTGATCGTCATTTTGTGGATCAGCTTAAAGCACTCACTATGAGTCAGCTTGTATCGCGTCAGGGCTTTACTATCTCTCGTAGTGAAAATCTTGATTACACCACTATGCCGGGCGGTTCTTTCTCCGGGACCGACAAGTTGATCTACGATCTTAAAAAAACAAAAGTAATATCACTTAAACGTCAGGATGAAAACTCTATCCATGTAATGATCACCAACGAGGACGATCAGGAACGCTCCGGCTACATTCGAGCTCGGATACGTAATGGTGTGAGAGAGCTTGATGTGATCGAGCTCAATACCAGTGCGTTAAAGGGTAAATCTTACGACGATCTGATCAATCACGAATTTAAAGCTTAAATATATGCCAAAGGAAATCGCCACAAAAATTAAACAGCTTTACTACAAATGCACTCACTGTGGTGATGAGATTTTTTGGAATACCCACAAAAAGATGATCCACTGCAAATGTGGGAAAATTTATGTTGATGGTTGCGAGGATTATGTCCGGATCGGTGGAAATAAGGAAGACTATAAAAGGGTTGAATTTTAATACAATAAATGTTAACTTAACGCAAGACCATGCACGAAAAACCACCAAACTTCATAGAGTCTCAGCACGACTCTAAACCTGAACAAAAGGAGGAAAACGAGATGGGAAAAGAGGTTCTTTTGATCCTTAAAATAATCCACCATGGAGAGAGAACTAAAGGGGGCGAACTTACCGATTACGGCAGAGAGGTCACTCGGCAAAAAGCGGGAGAGATCGTTTTACCGGAGGTAACTGGCGGCAAGGCTGTCGGCAGTCCTTTCAAGCCGAAAGAGTCTGTCAAACCACCGCGCTCTCTTGAAACGGCAGACATCTACGTTGAGGAGCTACTTCGATCCGGCAAAATCGAAAAGAAGTACGCAACGAGGGCAAAAGTGGCCAATATGGTCGCCAGTCTTTGATGTTCTTATAGACCTTCAAGTTGCCAAGATCGAACCTCCTGAACCCCCAAGGGGGTCAAAAAACGTTGCAAACACTAAGGTTCAAACTTGGAAATCTGGCGGAGAGGGAGGGATTTGAACCCTCGAGGGGATTACTCCCCTAACGTCTTAGCAGGACGTTGCTTTCAACCGCTCAGCCACCTCTCCAGCCAACTCTTTCTACCACATTTTTTCCCCATGCGCTACGGCGATGCCATATACAGCGCGCGCACCTGATTTTTTAAGCGCACCCATGCAGGCGCGCATGGTTGCGCCAGTGGTAATGACATCATCAACAACGACGCAGATTCGATTGGCAGTAAGATGCTTGTCTTTTACAGCAATGATATCGGACACATTCTTTTCCCGCTCGATTCTGTCCTTTAGTGTTGTTTGGCGTTGATTGTCTCTTATCTTGTATAGGACATCTGCGAGCTCCCATACATCAGTCTTGCCTTGTGCCAGCGCACGCGCAATAAGCTCTGCTTGGTTATAACCACGCTCAAAGTATCTTTTGCGTGTTGACG